>OGZD01001808.1_pt1 | contig 15062 bp, 5 predicted proteins | sample 1576701 | NCBI WGS metagenome assembly OGZD01 (sample SAMEA3541487, study PRJEB24748) | human gut metagenome | biome: human gut; feature: human-associated habitat; material: faeces | place: China | collected 2012
GGAAAGAGTTTGGTGTTGCAGGGAAATGTCATACATGTTACAGAAATGTTACAAATGTTTTGGAATAGAATGGTATTGTGCTAAGAGCGATTGCTCTTATTCTCCCAATAATCATTAATGTTAAGCATTTAAGAGTAACAATATAAGTATAATAGAAGAGTGGATGCTTTTGTGTTTCGTATTTGGTTATTTCTATGTTAAGCAGCCAAATTACTAGTTAATTGTTTGCAGATGTCGAGAATTCTTGCGAATATTGCATACAAGTTGTGTGTAGAATTGATTGTAATTAGAACTTTGATATTAAAAATCAAAGATGTATGTAACTTTTTTAATTCATTTATTTAATAAATGAATTCTACCAACGAGTATAGAAATATGAAAAACCATTTTTGTTTAAACCTATTCTTCTTACTATATTTGTTTTTTTGTGCTGGATGCAAGCAGCATATCTCAGATAGTGCTGCTAAGGCAAATGAGGCATTGTTTACTCAATTAGATAGTCTGATAGATAATTCTGATAAACTTATTTTGCAGAAAGAGGAGCGAATAGAGGCGTTGAAGCATTCACTAAGACAATCTAAGGCATTTGAGAAACAGTATGAACTTAATCAGGCTATTTATCAAGAATATCGCGTGTATGATGCAGATTCGGCTATGAAGTATACTACACAAAGCCTTGATTTAGCACGACAATATCATGATAAGAATCGTGAGATTGAATCTTTATTAGGTATTGGTTTTGTTTATACGGCTAATGGCTTGCTTAGTCAAGCCTCTGAAGTAATGCATTCACTCTGTTCTTCCAGTATGCCTCGCTACTTACGTTCGCGTTATTATGGTCAGATGCGTACTCTCTGCTCGCGGTTGCAACTCTATTCATTAGGTGATGATGCATTACATGAGCATTATGGTCAACTTTATGCGTTATATTCAGATTCAGTATTGCAGACGGCCACTCCTGACGAGCCACGCTACCTTTATAGCCGTGTGTGGAAATATCAAGATGTTCCCGGTGCACAACGTATTGCCATTAGGGATGAGTTGGAAAAGGAAAAACAACGTCTTCTACCTAATAGTCGTAATTATTCTATTTTAGCTTATAACTTGGCTCTACTTTATGAAAAAGAACACAACCATACCAAGTGGCTGGAAAATATGATTCTCTCAGGTATTGCTGATGTATATGCTGTGAATCGTGATATTGGTTCGTTGTATGCATTGGCTTCCTATTTATATGAACAAGGTCAGTTGGACCGAGCCTATCGTTATAGTACTTATTGTTCTGATATCGGTATAACTTTTAAGAGCCGTGTACGACTGCTTCATCAGCAGAAGTTGCAGAGAAGGATACATCAAAGCTACATTGAACGTGATCATATGCAACAGAAGCAGCTAAAGCTATTCCTTTTATTTATTAGTTTTCTCACTATTGTATTGCTGATAGCTCTTTTCTTTTTGAGAAGGCAAACAAGAAGACGTAGGAAAGCTTTGGTTGAGCTACATGTGGCCAATGGTAGATTGAAGAGTCTTAATAGTGAACTGCAAAAGCTCAATTTGGTTCTACGTGACACAAATTATATTAAGGAGGAGTATATTGGTCAGGTATTCAAACTTTGTTCATCCTATATTTGCCGTATGGAGGAGTATCGTAAAAAGTTAAACCGTAAATTAAAGGCTGGGCAACTTGAAGATTTAAAGAAGATGATTAGTTCTACTTCTACCATGAGCGATGAAATGAAGGATTTTTATGAGAAATTTGATTCCATTATTCTACATTTATACCCTGATTTTGTAGAGCACTTCAATAGTTTGCTACGTCCCGAAGAACATATTGAAGTGAAGTCTGGGCGGCTTAATACAGAACTTCGTATTCATGCTTTGATACGAATGGGGGTAACGGATAGTGAGAAGATTGCAGAATTTTTGCACTGTTCACTGCAAACCGTATATAATAATCGTTCTATAACTTTAAATAAATCTTCGCTCAGTAAGGAGGAATTTCTTCGAGCTGTGAAAGAGGTTTGTAAAAAGTAATTTGAAGACTGAGCGTTTCTCTCATTTTTTACCCACATGTATATAGATAATTGCCATTCAATAGCTTAATACTATCGAATGGCAATTATCTATATACATGTTTTTGATTACCGATTTAATTTAAATCACTACTGAAAATCTATTGAGTCTGTCTGTAATTGAAAGATAATCAGTAATATATAACTTTGTGAATTTACCAAATCCTCTACCAGTGAATATAATCGGTTGTTACATTGTCTAATTTTGCTCTCGAGATTTTTTACACACAAGTTCCTATTAACTTAAAAATGTAATTTATGAAAACCAGACAAAAATCGAGAGACGCAAGTGGTATTTTGCTTGTCTGTCTTATGTGGATGCTGTCACTTTCAAGCTCACTTCATGCACAGACATGGAATATTAACGGAAATGTGACAGATGAACAAGGAGAACCGATAATCGGTGCCAATGTAGTGATACAAGGTACGGGTACGGGCACCATTACCGATGTAGAAGGAAACTTTAAACTCGCTTCAGTGACTAAGGGGGCGGTAATGGAGATAAGTTTCATTGGGTATATATCCAAGACATTGCAGGTGAAAGACGCATCATCGTTAAAGATTGTACTGAAAGAAGATAACCAGGCACTGGATGAGGTGGTAGTAGTAGGTTATGGTGTACAGCGCAAAAGTGATCTTACAGGTTCGGTTGCTTCAGTTAACTCGGATGTACTTGAAAGTCGCCCACAAGCTAATTTGATTCAATCTTTGCAAGGAGCAGTTCCAGGATTGAATATTAGTGTGACGGGTAGTAATGCTGAAGGTTCGTCTACTACTACACGTATTCGTGGTAACAACTCCATTACGGCCGATAATAAACCTCTTGTTATTCTTGATGGAATACCTTTTGATGGTCCATGGTCGGAAATCAATCCCAATGATGTAGAGAGTATAGAAGTATTGAAGGATGCCTCTTCAGCAGCCATTTATGGTGCTCGCGGTTCTAACGGTGTAATCCTTATTACTTCTAAGCGCGGTAAGAAAGACAGATTGACGGTATCATACGATACTTATGTTACTATTGACCAGCCTATCAATTTACCTCGTATGATGAATGGCAAAGAATTCTATAAGTATAAATCTGAAGCTTTCAAGGCTACCAATACTACTCCTCCTACAGAAGAGAATCCTGAACCTTGGTTAGATAACTTTACTCCTACTGAATTAGCTATGTATGCTGCCGGTCAGAGTACTGATTGGATGAAGTTGGCAACACAGACCGGTATAAAACAACAGCATAACCTTTCTTTCCGTGGTGGAGCTAACAAAACCAGCTATTTCATTTCATTGAACTATACGGATGTGAAAGGAACTGCGGTAGGCAATGAGTTCAAGCGTTATAATGTACGTTTCAATCTTGATCAGGAGTTTAATAGTTGGTTGAAATTTTCTACTACTACACAGTTAGGTCGCTACGATCGTAGTGGTAGCAGTGCTTCTTTTTGGCGGGCTATAAAACAAGTTCCGTTGGGACGTGCTTATAACGAGGATGGTTCACTTACACTTTCTGCTACTGAGGACTCCTCTTCAGCTTTCAGCATTAATCCGTTGGGATCTCTTAATAATAAGACAAAAGATATCCGTGCAAAGGTTATCACTAATAATGTGCTTGAGGTAAAGTTTCCCTTTATTAAAGGGCTGAGCTATAAATTGAATACAGCCTTCACTTACCAAAACAGCTCCTATAAGAATTATCAAGGTTTGGATACCTACGAAGGAGCTAGTGCTAATGGCGTATTGAATACTGATGACTGGCATTCAGAAGAATGGATTTTGGAGAATATTATTTCTTATCAACGTGAATTTGGTAAACATCGTATATTTTTCACAGGATTATATTCTGCTCAAAGCAAGGAATATGAACAGAATACAATGGAAGGTAAGAATTTTCCCAATGATGTGATGTATTATTACCAGATTTCTAAAGCTGCCACAATGTCTGGTAATTCCAATTATTATAAAGAAAATCATATTTCACAAATGGGGCGTTTGAATTATACTTATGATGATCGTTACTTGTTGACTCTTACTGCTCGTCGTGATGGTTACTCCGCTTTTGGTGAAAGTTCTAAATTCGGCGTTTTTCCTTCAGCCGCTATTGGATGGAATATTTCCAATGAATCTTTTTTTAAAGACAAGCCTATAAGTGAAACCATTAGCAATCTGAAATATCGCTTGTCATGGGGTAAAAATGGCAATGAGGCTATCAGTGCTTATAGTACACTACCTAATCTTTCAACTTACAATTATCTGAATGATGATCATACTGCACAGTTTGGTTTCTATCCGTCGAAGTTAGCTTCGCCCGGTTTAGGTTGGGAAACTACTACATCTATTAATACTGGCTTTGATATTGCACTTTGGAATGGACGTATTCAGAGTTCATTTGATATTTATTGGTCTAAAACCAAAGATTTGCTGCTTTCCCGTTCTATTCCTACCATTAATGGTACTGGCTCTATTACTGAGAATCGTGGACAGACCCGTAATCGTGGTTTTGAATTCCAGATAACTTCTAATAACATTACACATAAGAGTTTTAGCTGGAGCACCTCTTTCAACCTCTCACACTATCGTTCGGAGATTGTAGATGTTGGTTTGTATGATGCTAATGGAAAGCCGGTTGATGATGTGGCTTCCAAGTGGTTTATTGGTGAACCTATCAATGTGAACTATGATTATAAAATTATCGGTGTATGGCAGATTGCTGATCCGTCTAACCCGACAGGGCAGCAAGATCCTAACTATCGTAATTCGTATCCTGGATATGTGAAATACCTTGATGTAGATGGTAACGATATTACAACGGCTGATAAGACTATTATAGGGTCGGCTATTCCTAAAGTAAATATGAGTTTGATGAACACTTTTGAGTACAAAAACTTCACTCTGAGTGTGTTCTTAACGGCTCAGTTAGGACAAACCCATCTGAATGCCTTGTATGATACAAGCCATAATTCATATCGCCAGAACCGCTTTTTGGTGGATTTTTGGACTCCAGAGAATCCTACGAATAGCTATCCGAAAAATAGTTTGAATAGTGATGTGAATCCAGAGGGAGCCAGTTTCTATGAAAAGACAGATTTCTTACGTATTTCCGACGTTACATTGGGTTATAATTTCCCACAACAATGGTTGCGTCGTACTTTCATCAAACGGCTCAATCTTTACATGAACATTAAGAATTTGGCTACAATAACTGGCTGGACAGGTATGGATCCGGAATTTCTCAATGATCAATTGGCTGCTCCTCCAGTACGTTCGTTCACTTTTGGACTAAAGTTAGATATTTGATGAGAGTAATATATCATAAAAAGCTAAAATGAAATTGCACATATGAAAAAAATAACATATTTCAATGTCTTAGTGTTTACAGTATTATTGCTCACTATGGGCGGCTGTAATGAGGATAAGTTTCTTAAGGAAGATCCTCGTGATGCACTTTATCCTGAAAATTTACTTGTAGATTACAATGGATTTAAATCGATGATAACGCCTCTTTATGGTCTTATGCGTGCAGAGTATCGCCGTGCTGATGCAATGGGAGGAAGTATTGCGCTCTGTCTGCATTCTGCCTGGGGTGGAGGGGTAGATAATTCATGGGCCAATAATAGTCATGCGGAAATGAAGTTCCTCTACAATCCCAAAGAGATAACTTACACTGATCTTGCTATTTGGAATAATATTTTCCAGTGGGGATATCGTATCATCAACACTGCCAATATGGTTATCTCAAGAGCTGACAATGATGGCATTAACTGGGGAAGTGGTGCTGATGCTGAAAATCGTAAAAATGAGGTGTTGGCCGAAGCTCGCTTTTTCCGTGCTTGGGCTTACCGTCACCTTACCTATTCATTTGGTGCAGTGCCCCTTTCAACACAAGAAATTACAGGATTGAATTATCGTGATGATTGGGACCGTGCTTCCTTGAGTAGTATTCGCGAAGTGATGGCAGAAGATTTCCAGTTTGCAGTCGATAACCTTCCTTTGCGTACTTCTAATAATAGTAAAGTCTCTGGTGCTGTGGCACGTCACTATTTGGGTGAACTTTATTTGGCAGAAGGTAATGCTGAAAAAGCAGTTTCAGTACTGAAACCATTAGTGGAAAGTGGAGAATATTCCCTTATAAATCAACGCTTTGGTAGTAATGCTTCCAATGATGGATGTCCTTTTATTGACGTATTTTATACTCCTATGTATGCTGATGGAAATACGGAGGTGTTACTGGCTTTCATTAACACAGAAGAGGAGAATAGTGCCTATGGTACTGCAAATGTCTATATGACTACAACTTATAAGAACTATTATGCTAATGATGGCGATTGTAAAAAGACAAACCAGCATAATCCGGACTATATCAATAACGGTGGTGAAGGTTCATTTGCACAAGTCTTTTGGCAAGCTAATGGTGGTAAGGGAGCCGGACGTGTAGTTCCTTCCAGAGGAGCACTTCGTTTGTACAATTATAAAGGAATGGGAGAACAAGATGACCGTGTATCTGCCAATGCTATCGTATGGAGTATTAATGATGTAGATGCTGCCGGCAATGTAACTAAGGTATTTGATTTAGGTGGTACTGCACTTATTGATACTACGGTTAATGCAGCCATGCTAACTTCTACTTCCATTAAAAAATATGATTGGCCTACTACTCGTAAATGGGATTATACTCCACCTATTTTGGCTAATGCAGCTAATGATGGACACTATGCGGACATTGTTTATTTACGTTTGGCAGATACATATTTACTTTATGCAGAGGCTCTTTACAAGAGTAATCAAGTAGGCGAGGCCATTAAATGGATAAATAAAGTACGTAATCGTTCCAATGCTGTAAGTATTACTGAAGATGATCTTAGAATCGGTGGTATGGATTTCATTCTTGATGAACGCAGCCGTGAACTGCTTACGGAGGAAGAACGTCGTCATACATTGGTACGTGTTTGCCAAGAAAATGGTGGTGACGAACGTGATACCAATAACTATTTCAAACGTCGCATGCGTGAACTCAATGAGATAGCTGGTATTGCAGGACGTGGTATGGATGAATATGAAACTCCTGTCCTTTTCCCGCTGCCGCAATCATTCATTGATGCCAATACTGGTAATCCTTTGGAAAATAATCCGGGGTATTGATAGATAATAGTCAGATATAAATACCGCATATAAACGGCTTTGTATATATCGGTGTTTATATCTGATTTAGATTCATATATTCAAAAGAAAACAAAAACTTAATATCTTGATACATCATGTCCGAATTGGCTTTCATTTTTAGTCTTCTTATGGTAGGGATTACAGCGGTAGGTCTTTATCGTAAGCTCAATCCTCAAGGTCTTTTGATGCTTTCCGGTTTATTAATGCTTACAGCTGCTTTTTTCATGCAAGTGCATTCGGTAGTACCTAGTAAAGCTACGGGAATGGTGGTGTTTGATTTGGTAAGGATGATAGAGGAAGTTTTTCTTTCTAATTTGGCGCGTGCAGGGTTTATGATAATGACAATTGGCGGTTATGTAGCTTTCATGAATAACATAAAGGCTACTAATGCATTGGTCTATATTTCCATGAAGCCATTAGGTCTTTTTCGACGTTATCCTTATTTGGCGGCTACTATAGTTATTCCTATTGGACAATTACTTTTTATTACTACTCCTTCAGCTGCCGGATTAGGATTGTTGCTTGTGGCTTCGGTTTATCCTGTTTTAATTAGTTTGGGAGTAAGCCAACTTACAGCATTGTCAGTCATTGCCGCTGCTACTCTATTTGATCAGGGACCGGGGTCGGCAAATACTGCTATGGCTGCCGAATTGATAGGACAATCCAATGTGGAATATTTCATCACTCATCAACTTCCTTTAGTAATTCCTACTTCCTTGGTTGTAATGGTACTCTTCTATTTCAATAACCGTTATTTTGATAAAAAAGATGCAAAGAAACAGCAGGATGGCATATTGCAGGTGTCAAATGTGACTGCAACCTCATTAGTAGAAAAACCGGATGTTCCATTGGCTTTTGCGCTACTCCCGGTATTACCTTTGGCTCTTCTCATTTTCTTTTCACCTTTTGTGGGACTGTTTCAGCCTACTGTAACATTGGGTACCACTACTGCTATGCTTTTTTCTCTGTTCTTATCATTGGTATTTGTGTTGTTTCATACTCGTAGTGTGCGTACTACTTTTAACGTTTTTGCAAGTTTTTGGAAAGGCATGGGAAATGTGTTTACTTCAGTTGTAACATTGATTGTAGCTTCAGAAGTTTTCTCTAAAGGACTGATTGGTTTGGGATTTATTGATTCATTGGTGGGTTATTCCTCTCATATCGGACTTTCGGGATTAGCTATTGCCGCAGTCTTTACTCTCATTATTTTTGGAGCTGCCATGCTGATGGGAAGTGGCAATGCAGCCTTTTTTTCATTTGGTCCTTTATTGCCGGATATAGCCACTCAGCTTGGTTTGCCGGTTTTTTCATTGATACTTCCTTTGCAGTTGGCGGCAAGCATGGGACGTGACGCATCTCCTATTGCCGGAGTCATTGTTGCCATTGCCGGGGTAGCCGGTGTGTCATCAGTGGAGTTGGCAAGGCGTAATACATTTCCTTTAATAGGAGGAATTGTTTTCTTGATACTTTATCATCTTATCACTTTCTAAAATTAATCGACAGCTATGTTTACATTGATAAAGAATGCAAATTTATATGCTCCTGCCTATCTTGGTAAAACAGACATTTTGCTATGCGGAGAAAAGATTGCGCATATTTCAAAGACAATTGAACTGAATGAATCATTTTGCCATACTATTGACGTGCAAGGTAAAATTGTTACTCCGGGATTTATAGATCAGCATGTACATATTACTGGTGGAGGAGGGCAACAAGGTTATGCCTCATTAGTCCCCGAGGTGACTATGAGCGAACTGGTGGCATGTGGTACTACTACTGTATTGGGTATGCTTGGTACTGATGGATTTGCCAAAGAACTTACTACGCTTTATGCCAAGGCCAAAGCTATTGACGATGACGGATTGTCGGCTTATATGCTGACAAGTTATTACGGATTGCCTACCAAAACATTGATGAATAGTGTGGCTGACGATCTTATCTTCATAGATAAAGTTATTGGCTGTAAGCTGGCGATGAGTGATGACCGTAGTCCGTTTCCGACAGAGCAAGAGATATTACGTATTATACATCAGGTACGTTTAGGGGGATTTACATCTGGTAAAGGAGGAATTCTCCACATTCATTTGGGAGCACTTCCGGAAGGTATTGAGCCCTTACTCAATATTGCTCGTCACTATCCTACACTGATATCTTATCTGTCTCCTACTCATCTGATACGTACTGAAGCTCTTTTTATGCAGGCTGTAGAATTTGGTAAATTAGGTGGAATGATTGATTTTTCGACTGGTGGCTCAAAGTTTGATACTCCCCATCGTTGTGTGATACGTGCATTGCGAGCTGGTGTCCCCCTTGATCGCATTACTTTTTCTAGTGATGGCCATGGTGGCGTACGCAGAGTGAATCCTGAAACTGGAGAAATAACTTATCGTCCTGCTCCTTTGAATTTAAATTTCAAGGAGGTAGTTGCATTAGTCAATGAGGAGGGGGTACCATTGGAACAGGCGATTACATTGATAACATCCAATCCGGCTCGTAATCTGAAATTACGAGCTAAAGGTATTGTGGCACAAGGAGCAGATGCAGACTTGTGTTTTTTGGCGGAAGATTTGCAGCTTACAGATGTCATTGCCCGTGGTAAATTTGTAATGCAAGATGGTACAATAGTAAAGAAGGGAAGGTACGAATTATGAAGAAGCTGATTATATTTTATATTGGATTCCTCTGTATTTGTTTATCTGCAATAGCGAAACAGACTTTGGAAAGGCCAAGAGGTGAACATTTCTTCACTTATAGTCAATACCCTCCTTTTGCCGATCGCCCGGTAGATGTACATTATTATATACCTTCCCAGGGGGATATTAAACAAATGCCTATTGTATTTGTCTTTGAAGGAGGAGACCGCGGTTATCGTTATCTTTTGGACGGTTGGAAAGAAGAAGCGGAGAGAAAGGGTTTTATGCTTTTTATACCTCACTTTGATTTGAAATCTTATCCTTTGGCAGACTATCAGGAGGTGGGGGTGATGAATGCTGCCCATACAGTAGCTAATGCTCCCGAAAAAATTACACCAGTGTTGGTTGATAAACTATTTGAATATGTGCGTCAATTTACGGGAAGCATGCGCAAAGGATATATGATTTATGGTCATTCTGCTGGTGGGCAATTCGTACAGCGTTTCATGCTTTTTCACGATAGTCCTTATGTGGAAAAAGCTATTATAAGTTCTCCCGGTTGGTATACTTTTCCAGATTTGGCCCAGACATATCCTTATGGTACGGCTGGTATCCCCTATATTTCATCTGAACAGATAAAAAAATACTTGTCAAAACCTATCATACTACAGCTGGCTTTGGGAGATACGATACGTGAGTCTTTTCTACGCAAGACTCTTGAAGCTGAACGACAAGGACGAAACCGTATGGAGCGTGGGCGTAGTTTCTGGCTTTATATTCACCAGTTGGCTGCATCCCGTGGTTGGGAATGTCATTGGCGCAAGATAGAAGAGTGCGGCATCGGGCATGAGGCTGTCCCTATGGGGAAACAAGCTGTGCCATTATTGACGACAGATTCTTTACGGGTACTTTTTATAGGTAATAGCTATACTTTTTTTAATCGTTTGCCATGGCAAGTCCAATCGTTAGCATCCTCATGTGGAAAAAAAATATCAGTGCGCCAGGTTGCTAACCCTGGTTGGTACTTGAGACAGCATGCAGCCAATACGCAAACATTAGAGGCGATTCGTGAAGGAGGATGGGATTATATGGTGATGCAAGAACAGAGCAAGGCACCTACTCGTGAAAAGGAATGGGTAAAGAAGAATGTATTCCATCCTGCGGCGCAGTTAGATAGTTTACGCCGTCTTTATGCCCCAAAAGGAAAAAGTGTCTGTTATATGACATGGGGGCGTAATAATGATACTTATGAAGGAATGCAGCAGCAACTTACGGAAAGCTATTTGGAGATGGCTGATGTCCTTGATGCTTATTGTGCTCCTGTGGGTGAGGCATGGAGACGTGTACGTAGAGAGTGTCCAAGTTTGCAGTTGTATAATTCTGATGGCAGCCATCCTAGTCCTGCAGGCAGTTATCTGGCGGCTTGTGTCTTTTATGCAATTTTTTTTGGTGAGCCTTTTAGCAGCGATTATTATGCAGGTCTACCGTCTGAAACAGCTCTTTATTTACAGAGGATAGCACAAGAAGTGGTATTAGCTAATCTTGTGTTATGGAATAGAAATCAGTCGAAGCAACCTGCCGGAGTAACTGCAAGTTTCTATCCTAACCCCAAATTTGACCGTGAGACACCTACTCTAAGTAAACCTTACGGTAGCGGATTGGCATCGGTTGATGAGATAAAGGACTATTTACAACAATTGGTTGTACGTTCTCCGGGTTTGGCATATATGGAGAATATTGGTGTAACCAAACAAGGACGTACCATTCCGGTACTTTATTTGGGTACTCCCGACAAGAAGAAGGTAAGGGTATGGATTCAAGCGGCACTGCATGGTAACGAGCCGGCAGGTGCTGAGGCTGTATGCATGCTTGTCCGTTACTTACTTTGTGAAAAAGAAGGACGTGAATTGCTGAATCATATAGCTGTGGCTTTGGTTCCTATAGCCAATGTTGATGGTTATGCCATTCAGCAACGTCGTTCAGCCGATGGCTACGATTTGAATCGCGATCAGAGCAAATTAGAGGATGCTGTCACTTTGCTGTTGAAGCAGTCCTATCAGCAATGGAATCCGGACGTAGCTCTTGATATTCATGAATATACACCTTTACGTCGTGAGTTTAACTTATTACGTGGAGTGCCGACAGCAAATGCTGCTGATGTACTTTTTTTACCTACCGGACATCTTAATGCGCCTTTAGCTTTACGTGTGCTGTCTGAAGAACTTTTTCGTCGTGAGGCAGAGGTCGTTTTAAATAGTGCCGGTTATACTTCCGGTTTCTACTTCACTCCCCGTGTGGCAGATGGTTCCCTTGTTCTTGTAAAAGGTGCCAAAAGTCCGCAGTCCAGTTCTACTTTTCAAGCATTGACGGGGGCTGTATCGCTTTTTGTCGAAATAAGAGGTATTGGATTGGGACCGGAGTGTTTTGCACGTCGTAGTGAGTGCGGTTTCTTGGTGGCACGGCAAACGTTGGTTACTGCTGCGCAACATCGTGCTTCAATTAAACGTAAGATAGAACAAGCCAGGAAGCGCACCTTGAAAGCTACTGAACCGATATATGTTACTTTCACTTCGGATACTGTACGTCATGTAGTCTCTTTTATCGATTATAAGGCCAATGAACTGTTTAAGACTGAACTGCCAACCCTTGATGCCATGCAAGTAACACCTCAATTGGTGCGTACTCGCCCTAAGGCTTATCTGCTCGATGCTCTCTGTACAGAAGCAGTATGTAAGCTTCGAGCGTTGGGTGTACACATTGAGCAAGTTACCCGTGTACAAAAAGCAAAAGTTGAGCGTTACAAAGTAACCCGTCTGTATCGTGCAGAGAAGGAATGGGAGGGGATTCATCCGGTAAATGTAGAAACGGATGTCTATGAAGATAATGTAGAACTTCCAATAGGTAGTTGGTTGGTACCTTTGGCACAACCTTTAGGAAATTTGGTTGCCACGTTGCTTGAACCGGAGTCTGTCTGTGGTTTCGTAAACTTCTGTGTTATTCCGGCTGAGGAAGGAAAGGGACTGTTTGTCAGTAGACTTATAAAATAAGAATTGGATATATAAAATTAAATTCGGTAATGACTATGAAACTAAAAAAAACGCTACAGATTATACTTGCTTTATGTTTAGGCCTATGGATGATTTCATGCCAGCAGGAACATATCAAGTTGACCTCTCCAAATGGAAAACTTTCTTTAGAGTTTACACTTGATGAAGAAGGTGCTCCCCGATATTGTTTAAGACATGCGGGGAAGAATATTTTACTTCCTTCACGTCTGGGATTGGTTTTGAAGGATGCGCCAGATCTTTTGACTGGTTTCGTTCTAAAAGAGGTTAAGCATGATTCGCATAATGATGTGTGGCAACCAGTATGGGGGGAAGAGGCTGAAATTGTAAATCATTATAATGAATTGAGGGTATGCCTCAAGGAAGAAACATCGTTGGAGCGGGAACTGAATATTATTTTTCGTCTTTTTGATGATGGGATGGGATTCCGGTATGAGTTCCCGCGCCAGCAACAGCTACAAGAGTTTCTTATTGATGACGAAGTGACTGAATTCGTTTTTCCTGCAGATTATGATGCTTGGAGTATTCCAGTGAAAGGAGTTCGTTTTTACGAGGCCTTATTTGAGAAAAAAACTCTTAGTAAGATGGGATGGGTAAGCACTCCGGTGACGATTGAGACAACAGATAGCCTTTATTTGGCTATTCATGAAGCAAATCTTACAGATTATGCTGCCATGAACTTGAAGCCGGTTGAACAAGTTGAAGATAATAAAACGGTTACATTACGTGCGGCTCTTACACCTTGGAGTACAGGTGAGAAAGTACGTGTTACCGATACCCGTGTATCTCCTTGGCGTACAATGATAGTGGCTGAATCTGCCGGTGATTTGCTTCTTTCCCGTCTCATGTTAAATCTTAATGAACCTTGTCGTATAACCGATACTTCCTGGATACAACCTATGCGCTATATTGGAATTTGGTGGACTTATCACATGAAGCATAACACCTGGCATGCCGGTCCCCATCATGGGGCCACAACAGAGAATACAATGCGTCACATCGATTTTGCTGCTGCCAATAACCTGGGAGGTGTACTGGTGGAAGGGTGGAATGAAGACTGGGCTACTTGGAAGTTTAGTTTCACAAAACCTTATACCGATTTTGATATACAACGTATTACTGACTATGGGCGTAGCAAAGGAGTAGCTTTGATAGGACATCATGAAACTGGCGGTAATGTTTCCAATTATGAAAATCAGATGGAAGATGGTTTCAAGTTCTATGAGAAATATGGTGTGCATCAAGTAAAAACGGGTTATGTGGGCGATTTGCTTGATGGGAAAGAATATCATAGCAGTCAGTTTGGTGTACTTCATTATCGCAAGGTAATAGAGGCTGCTGCCCGTCACCGTATCTGTATTGATAATCATGAACCGGTGATTCCTACAGGTTTGCAGCGTACTTTTCCTAATCTGATGACACAAGAGGGAGTACGTGGACAAGAATGGGACGCTTGGGATGTAGATGGTGGAAATCCTCCCTCTCATACCGTAATATTGCCTTTCACTCGTGGGTTGGCAGGCCCGATGGACTTTACACCGGTGACGTTTCGGTTTGTTAACGATGTAATGCCACAGACACGTGTACATACCACACTGGCCAAACAATTGGCGCTGTTTGTGGTGCTCTATTCACCGTTACAAATGGCTTCGGATGAAATAGAGAATTACGAGGCTAATCCGGAACCTTTTAATTTTATAGTATCTTGTCCTACAGATTGGAGCAGAACAGTGGTGCCGGAAGCATGCATTGGCAGTTATGTTACTATTGCCCGTTGTGATAAAGGAGAGGGATGCTGGTATATAGGCAGTATCACGGGAGATGAGGAACGAACGGCTAATATCAGTCTGTCTTTTCTCGATACAGATAAAAGATATCTGGCTACTATTTATCGTGATGCTCCTGAGGCCGATTATGAGACATGTCCTGCTGCTATACTTATAGAAGAGCGCGAAGTGACTTATAGTGATACCCTCACCATTCGGCAAGCACGTAGTGGAGGAACTGCCGTACGTCTGTGTCCTATAAAAGACAGTTGAGCCGGAGGTATATTGGGGCAGAGTTGTTTATATTTTCTCTCTCAAGTATTCGTAAAAGCTATATTGCGACCGTACCTTCTCCTTTTGCGGTCGCGA
>OGZD01001876.1_pt1 | contig 14500 bp, 12 predicted proteins | sample 1576701 | NCBI WGS metagenome assembly OGZD01 (sample SAMEA3541487, study PRJEB24748) | human gut metagenome | biome: human gut; feature: human-associated habitat; material: faeces | place: China | collected 2012
CACATATGACCAATCAGAGTACAATGGATAAGTTAATAGAAATGCGCCTTACCACTATGGCAGATGCATTCCGCAACCAGCTGGCTGATCCTAAATTTAGAGAAGTACCATTTGAGGATCGCTTTGGTATACTGGTAGACATTGAATACAGCAATCGGAAAAACAACCGTCTGAAACGGCTAATCCATAATGCTGGATTCGACCAGCCGGAAGCAAATATTATAGATATCAATTACACTTCCGGACGCAAGCTTAACAAGGATCTCATTAACCGACTTGCAACTTGCGAATATATATCTGAACACCGAAATCTTTTTATCACCGGCGCTACAGGCTGTGGTAAAACATACATGGCCTGTGCCTTTGGCATGGAGGCTTGTAAGCAGTATTTCAATACCAAGTATGTCCGACTCCCTGATCTGCTTATGGATCTGGAGACAGCACGGGCAGATGGTAACTACAAAAAAGTCATGGCAAAGTATGCCAATCCAGTTGTTCTGATCCTGGATGAGTGGCTTCTATTGAAACCAACGAATTCAGAACAAAGGGATATCTTCGAACTGCTTCATAGGAAACGTAAGAAATCTTCAACGATTTTCTGTTCCCAGTATGCATTCGAGGAATGGTATGAGCAGCTCGGCGGTGGTGACAGTCCTCTGGCAGATGCAATCATTGACCGTATTGCTCACGACAGTTATCGAATAAATATCACAAGCATTGATACTGAACATGATAGATCAATGCGTGAGGTATATGGTTTGGATAAAGAACTACGCGAGTAAACTCGCATAATTATATAGGTGATTTCCACTTCCGGACATCTGATTCCCAAATTTCCGGAAGTGCGATTTCATCGCACAAGAATATTCATATCTGTTATCCAACAAATCTGATTATAAGATATGTGGCATCACAAATGAAACATATAAGCCAGTAGAAAATCTGATTGGCATTTGAATTTGATAAAAATGGCATCTGGTCTCCCTAATAACACAACAAAAGTTCTGAAGTGCGCACTTCAGAACTTTTGTTGTGTTATTCATAGAATAAGTCTCTCTTCATTTTTATATACAAAAAATTAATATAAACTACAATATTGGTAATTTTAAAATACATATTTCGCATACTTTACTCCATCAATACAATCAAGAATCCTCAAAATTTCATCTCTGCTTTCATTTTTTGTATTTTTTAAAGTAACCAACGCTTTCTGAAAACCTTTACCTTTTGTTCCACGCTGTACTTCTTCTATCTCTAATCCACTTCCAGCAATATGCTGTGCAATATCCGTAATTGAAAGAGTATCATCATATTCTATATAAATTCCTGAATAAACATCATCTACCAGAAATTTATATTCCAGCTTCTTAAATCTAGCCATAATAAGATAAACTACTAATGTGGCAATTAATCCGGCACTGTAAAAACCTACACCTATAGTAAGTCCAATACAGGCAGATGCCCACAATCCCGCCGCAGTCGTAAGCCCTCTCACTTTGGTTTTTCCAGATGTGATGATACTTCCTGCACCTAGAAAACCAATACCACTAATAACCTGCGCACCAAGTCTAGATGGATCTCCAGTCTCAAAAGTATCATGCATATACTGTCCTGTTGCCATTACAATAGCGGCTCCCAGGCATACTAACATATATGTTCTCATTCCTGCTGGTTGATGAGAACGTCCTCTTTCAATTCCTATAATCCCTCCACAAATAACGGCAAGAAGTATTCTGAGCATGATAGACAAAATATTTAATTCCTTCAGGTAACTAACAATCATAAGTATTTGATCCAAACTTCCGTCCTCCTTACTTCTGTTATTTTTCACTGCATTTATTTTACCCACCAAGCTTTTATATCAGTAAAATAATATATTCATTTACTGTAATATAAACAAAACAGCCGCATGATTCTCACACATGCGGCTGTTTTCAAACATTTGCATATCGTCCATTCTAGGCAGATAAATATCATTTACTGCATCATTTTTCTGACTTTCTTTTCTAGACGTTTCTGTTTTAATTTCTGAATCTTCTTCATTCCATTTCCCTGTCCGAAATATAATGCAACTGAAGAAAGAAGCATCAATACTACTGTATACACAAATCCCATTGCCTTAGCATCAATCGATGCAGCTTCATCAGATGCAGCCTTAATAACAATTCCTAAAGGCTGGAATAATGGATGATATAAGAAAACAGATAAATCATAATCTGAGAGTAATCCATTAAAATTCAAAATTACAACAGACATGATAGCCGGCATCATAACTGGAAGAACAACTTTCAGCATAGTGTGTAAGGTACTAGAACCCATACACTGAGCAGCTTCTTCCAAATCATTGTCAACGCTGAAAAATGCCGCTTTAATCATTCTATAAGAAAACGGAAGTTTTACTACGACATAACCAATCAGCATCAAGACAACCGTACCTACCAGAACCTTATTAAACAGAATCAGATGTCTTTCACCGTATGTTGTACTTAATCCCAACGCAATCAGTGTAGCTGGAAGAAGCCATGGAATCAGCATTCCCCATTCAAATGCCATGTCTAATTTATGTTTTGCTTTACGAACAAAACGTGCACAAATAATTGTAATTACAGCTGCGATTACAGCTGCTAACAGTGAATATACAATACTTACAAGGTATGGCTTTATCACATCTATACTACTGAACAACTTTTTGTAATTATCAAGAGTAAAGGACTGCCATGTTAATTCTCCAGTCTTGATTGTAAGAGAATCACAGAAAGAGTATATAACAACCAGTATCATTGGAATCACATAGATTAAAAACATTGCCCATGCAACAATATGTGCCAGAACATTTAATACTGGATTATTTATTTTTTGTTTCTGCAGTTTTGCCTTAGTCTTTGATACAGACACATAATTTCCACCTTTTTCAATTTTACTGAAAATAACCAATAAAATAATAGTGGCAATTCCAAGTAATATTGCCAACAAAGCAGCAATATCTCTGGATGATGATGATCTCGAAAAAGTAATGATCATTGGGTTAATAGTTTGAAAATCCTGTCCGCCTACAATCAAAGGAGCTGACATAGCACCCAAACCAGTTAAAAATGTAAGAATTGTAATTGCAAAAAATGTAGGTTTCAATACTGGGAATACAATTTTAAAGAAAATGGATGCTCCAGATGCTCCCATGTTCTTTGCCGCTTCTATTGTATAGTAATCAATATTGTGAATTGCATTTTTCAAGAACATCATATGATTTTGTGTACATGAAAATGTCATTACAAATACAACTGCACCATATCCTACAAACCATCCCGGGTTCATATTTGGAAAGAAATTCAAAAGAAATTTTGTAATCAGTCCATTAGATCCATAAACAGATTTGTAACCAGATACAAGAACTACACCACCATAGATCAAGGAACTCATATATGCAAGACGAAGAAACTTCGAGCCTTTGATATCCCAGTATTCAGTAAATAATACGCTTAATGTTCCTACGATATTTACAGTAATTACTAATGTAAATGCAAGAATAAAACTATTCTTCAAACTTTTTAATGCCCTAGCTGACTTAAATACTTTATGCACTGCATCTGCAGAAAATTTTCCGTTCTGAAAAAAAATACTTGCCAACAGATTCAAATTAGGATAAACCACAAATGCAATAATCAACCAGGCGATTACAAGTTTTAATATAAATGATTGAAGATTAAATGGCTTTTTTGCCTTTGTCATATTCATAATACGCCTCCCGCTTAAAATTGCATCACATCTGCCGGCTGAATATAAAATTCTACTGAATCTCCTATTGCCAGAAATGGCTGTCCATCATTTACATGGACAATTCGAATTTCTGCATCATCAACATCAACTTTATACTTGGTCAGAACACCATTATAGTCATAATCCTTAATCTTTCCTATAAATCTTGCAGCTCCCTGAACTGGCTTAAATCCCACACGTTCCAGTCTTACATAAGAGTTCTTATCCTCTTCCAGTTTTATATCACATTGCTGGTTCATTTCTCTTATTATATTTTTACTCAGATGATTTATTTCTCCAATAAAATCACAGACAAACTCTGACTTTGAATGATTATAAATATTAAACGGTACATCCACCTGTTCTACAAAACCATTATTAAATACCGCAATTTTATCTGATAATGTCAGCGCTTCTTCCTGATCATGAGTTACATAGAGGGTTGTGATACCTAATGTTTTCTGTAATCTCTTCAACTCACTTCGAAGACCCACTCTCAACTTTGCATCCAAGTTAGAAAGTGGCTCATCCAAACAAAGAATCTTTGGTTCCAGCACAATTGCCCTTGCCAGCGCAACTCTCTGCTGCTGTCCACCGGAAAGTTCAGATACATTTCTGGTAAGCTGTTCTTCCTTAATCTCAATTACCTTCGCTACATCTTTTACTTTTTTATCAATTTCTGCTGCTGATAATTTCTTCACTTTTAATCCAAATGCCAAATTCTCATATACAGTCATAGTAGGAAAAAGCGCATAACTCTGAAATACCATACCAATATTTCTTTTTTCTACTGGCATATGTGTAACATCCTGACTATCAATAAGAATCTGACCTGCACTCGGTTCAAGAAATCCTACCAGAGAACGAAGAGTCGTTGTTTTTCCACAACCTGACGGTCCTAAGAACGTAAAAAATTCTCCATCTCCAATTGTAAGATTTAAATCTTTAATCGCAACAAAATCTCCATACCGTATTTCAATGTTTTTGAATTCAATCATCTTTCTTCTCCTTTGGGAACATCACCAGCACAGTAATATCAGACAGAAACCGACTGATGTTCACTATACTGATACACTGTTATAAATAAGAGGGCAGATTATTTCACTGCCCTCTTGGATTTACTTTACTCTATAAATTCAAGTTCACATTTTTCAACCCACTGATCAATATTTTCAGAAACAAATTTCCAGTCGATATCCTGTGAATGCACTGAATCAACAAACTCTTTAATTTCATCAGATGCTTTATCAAGTGCATCTGGCTGACATGGAATTGTACCAAATTCATTCATCCACTCTGTCTGAACATCTGCAGAACCAAACCAATTAGCAAAATCTACTGCCAGATCTCTCTTATTAGAACCACTTATCATAGCAATCTGCTCAGTAACATAAGGAACGCCTGTTTCAGGACTCATAATCTGAAATTTATAATCTCTTTCATCCTGATTTTGAATAACACCGCTACCCCACATTTCACATACAGGTATAGTACCAGAAATTACATTTCCTACATAATCCTCTCCATCCTGTTCCATATGTCCGTTCTGAATCCATTTCTTAGCAGTTTCCCATCCTTCATCAGAAATACCATACTCACCATTTTCGTCTGTATAACGTACAAGAAGAGAAGCAAGTAATGTTTTTCCTGTACCACCGCCGAAATTTAAGATAGTATATTTATCGGTCCACTCGTCTGTTAATAAATCCAAAACATCTGCTGGAGGATTTTCAATATCTGCATTCATAATATTAACTAACGGCTGAATAACGATTGGATAATAATAACCATCCTCATCTCCAAGAGACATATCTACTTGATCTTTCCATTCAGGCTCCCATTTATCAATGACTTCTTCGTTTTTCAGTTTTTCATATTCCATAGCATTCAGACCAAATACCATATCTGCCTGAGGATTATTCTTTTCTGAAATAATTCTATTACTTAAATCACCGCCCTGAATCTGCACAACCTCAATATTATATCCCGCGTCTTTGGCAGTTGACTTTAACCATTCATCTCTTCCATTTGATCCTGAATTTGTATAAACAATTAATTTCTGACTCTTGTCAACTTCCGCTGCTGATACACTGCTACATACACTCAGTGTAAGCATTGCTGCTGAAATTCCTAAGGCTACACATCTCTTTAAATTCTTCATCGTCCTTCTCCTTGTTTTTTGAAATTTGCGGTTATATTGGTTATATAATAAATTATTTTGCTACAAAACCTTTTACAAGTGCCGGCCAGTCCGTCTGAATGATTTCAAATCCCAGCTCGATTAATTTACCCCAGTTATCTTCAAATCCATTTTTAATTGCATTATTATCATCCAATCTTCCAGATAATACTGTATCATCATCCAATGTGATTGCATTTACCCATGGTGCAATTCCAAGATCATGGAGTTCTTTCATAAAATCAGGCTGAACAAACGGACTATCCAAATCTTTAAAAATCAGTTCTGCCGCTGCCACATTGATATTATATTTTTTTACAATATCCCATTCTTTAATATCTTTCATAATAGGCATATACATAATATCTTCGCCAATTTCTTCTAATTTCTGTAACAATTCTTCTTCAACACCAGATTTCAAAAGTACCTGTCCCTGCATCTGAGACTTTTTAATTACTTCAATAATTTTATCCCAGTAAAACCAAGAACGGTCAATATTAATTAGACATTTATCTTTGAAATGTTCTAAAACATCTTCCAGTCTTTCTGCCTTCTGTTTGGTTCTCTGACCCAGACAATTTAATGTATACATTTCATCTACTTCCTTAGATGACAATGTACGAATATCCTGTTCAATTCCATATTCAATTTTTTCTTCTCCATTATGGAATGCATAAAATACACCATCTGTTGTCATCGCTGCATCTACTTCTATCATGTCTGCGCCATGAAGAAGAGAATTTTTATATGCCAAACTTGTATTCTGTACTACATTTCCACCACATGTTCCACGATGTGCGGCAATTATCACTTTGTTCCTCTGAATCAGTTTTCTGATTGGTTCATTTTTTGTGTACATCTTACACCTCCCGTATCAACTGACCTAAGTATATATCTATTTTTGGAACGTGTTAATATTATTATCTCACAAAATTTATATTTTGCACAATTTTAACATATTTTTTTTCATTTTTTATGCATTTTTAATATTTAGAGTGCATTATTAAAATTGGTACGTTCAAATAATTATTGTCATGTATTTTCTTTTATTTTATTTAACAACTCTTTTTCTTTTATTTAAAAATTATACTTTTACTCATTACTTTCTATTCTATTTCACTAAAGCTACATCTGCATGCTAAGATTTACCATAAACTATCAAACCATCCCTCATACATCAAAAAAGAAACAGTTATCATTTTATAGTTATAAAACGATAACTGTTTCTTCTCCATTACTCATTCCATCTGGTATTACATTCATTTTGTACGTAATCGAGCGCTGACGATAGTGTTTCTATTTCAGACGCTACATTCCTGATTGTCCTTCCCAGCATATCTTCAAATTCGAATTCATTAAACTTGCTATTTTTAGTAGCAGTAAAATTTCTCCACCCCATCATCAGATTTTCTTCCATATCTTCTATCCAAGGATAACGTTCCTGGATATCAAAATTCTTTGTAATATTTCGATTACATATGTATCCACCCATATAGCAGATCATTTCAGCAATATCTGTACGATAAAGCCATTTCAAAAACAACATACTCTGTTCATACTTCTGACAGAATTTTGAAATACCAATCACACCTCCTCCAAGCATAGGATTTCCACCTGGAATCGAAGTATACCCAACTTTTCCAATGATCTGAGAATCGGAATTATGAAGCATATCAGATGCATAGTTCGAAAATACAATATGCATTGCCGTATCTCCATCAATAAATTGTTTTGTTGAATCCTGCCACCATTGATATGTCTCTCCACTGGAATAAGAACAGGTTTCTATATAGCTTTCTAATGCCTTTTTCATTTCTTTTGTCTGTACATTCACTTTTCCATGTTCATCAAAAATATTCTTTCCAAATTCCCTATAATGTGGCATAAAATCACAACTCGCCAGAAACGTTCGTCCATATGTCGCAGTTGCACCATATTGTACTGGCGACTCCTGATTGAATTTTTTACAAAAGAAACGAGCTATTTGATTAAATTGCTGAAATGTTTTTGGTATTTCCAGTCTCTTTCTATTTTTCTCGTAGTACTCTCTTTTAATCAATTCATTTTCAAATAAGTCTTTTCTATAAAATAACATTTGAACACACGCATCTAGCGGAAAACCATATATTTTCCCATTAAATTCAGAATACTTCTCTAGTAAACCTGGAATAAGTTTTTCTATAATTTCTGAAATTTCTGCATTCTTCCAATCCATTTCACAGTATAAATCTTTTCCTATTTTGTCCATCCAAGCCATATCTGTTCGAATCAAATCATAGGCGCTACTCAAGCAACTACTGTCAGCCATCTTATATAACTCATCATAGGCCACTTGGATCATATTCACTTTTATTCCAGTTTCTTTTTCAAATTCAGGAAGAAGAAGCTTTATAGCTTCACTTGTACTATTTCGGATTGTAAGAAAATTGATTGTATCTCCATTAAAAGTCCTACATTCTTCTTTTTCATAGCGAAAACCTTCATTTTCCATTTTAATCGTAGTACCCTTTACCAAAACTCCTTCATTTTCTAAATTCATATAATTTTTATTAATAAATCCTGCAATTTCTTTTCCCAATAATTTATAATTTAAAAGATAAGAACAAATATTGTCAAGAGACTCCATAGACTTACTACATATAGCATATACTTCTGGTATTTTTTTATCCGTAGCACAATAACTATAAGCTTTTTTCAAATACTTAATATCTTCGTCACTCGCTGCAACAATAGCATCAAATTTGTCCTTTTCGTTCAAAACCAGAAAAGCATCTAGTAAAGACATGTCATCATCACTTGCATATATTTTATATTCACAATCTGACTCATCCAAGACAGATACAACACCATTTGTAAAAGTTTTATAATTTGAAAATTTACGGCTTCCATAAAGAATTGCTACATTCCTATATTTTTTTTCAATACAGCGTTCCGCAATGTCTCTTCCGGCTTTTTCATAATCAAACCCCGCATAAACTATATCTTCCGGCAAATTTTTAGGTTTTCTTTCCACAAATATAAGTGGACTATTTTTTTCATATATATTTTTATTTTTAATCATGGAACTTACAACCACAATTGCTGCCGCATTCAACGATAATGCCTTTTTGTAGGCTACTTTTTCATTATAAATAAGTTGATCTGTACAAATCAACTCCGAATCAATCTGATATCTTCTTAATTCTGACTCAAGTCCAATATAAAAATCAATATATCTTTTTATTGTAAGTCCAGGCAATATAATACATACTTTTTTTGTTGTACCCGATCTCAATTGCTGTGCCTGTACATTGATTTTATATCCCAATTCTTTAGCAGCCTGCTCTACAAGCTGTATTTTTTCTGCACTCACATTTCCTTTTTTATTTAGTACATTAGATACTGTACCATGAGAAACCCCTGCTCTTAACGCTATACTTTTTATTGTCGGCATACACGCTACCCCTAACCTCCATTAATATCTATTTTTCATAATTACATTTTCTTTTATTATAGAGCAAAACTTACAAAACCTGCAAGTACTACAAATTCCTACTAAAGTCACTTTTAAATTAGTTATTATCATTTAGTCTCCCTTTCTGCTGTCCCGTATTTATTTTATACATAATTTCTATATGTAAAGTATTACTTTTTATATTTTTTAGATCGAATTAATGTACTCTTACTAATACCTGTCATTTGGCAAACTTGCCTATAAGAATGATTTTCCAATAAATCAAGTGCATGATTAATCTGTTGCCTTGAATATTTCTTCGGTCTACCTTCTGTAAATTCCGGATTCTGCTTTGCAATAGTCTTTCCTTCCTGCGTACGCTCTACAATCATATCACGCTCAAACTCTGCAAATGAAAATAATATATTTCTGATCAGCTTTCCGGTAGGTGTACTATCCATAATGCCGATATTCAGAATATGCACTATAATGTTCTTCTTCAGAAGCGCTTCAATTAGCTCTGTACCCTGGGATGCACTTCTGGCAATTCGATCTAACTTAGTTACAATCAATGTATCACCTGGTTGAATCACTTCCAGCAGTTTATCAAGTTCCGGACGATGTGATTTTGTACCTGTAAAAGCATCGGAATATATCTTTTGTGCACCAGCAGCCTTTAAAGCAGCTTCCTGTGCTTCCAGACTGTTTCCATCTTTCGCCTGACTCTTCGTAGACACTCTACTGTATCCATAAATCATAGATTTTTTCCCTTCCTTAGTGGTCCTAAGTTATGACACCGCTCTATGCCTTGATTTTACGTCATCCTCAAAACAGTGTCAATACTTTTAAGTTATGATACTCAACATTACTATAGGCCAAAAAAAGTGTCGGAAAGATAATTCAGACTGGCGAAAGAGACTTACACCATTTCCATTATTCTTTCCGGACTTATTTCATATAATCAAAGCTGTTCCTACTTTCATTATATTTTCTATTTATCGCTCCAGCCATTAATTATTTCATAGCAGCTGTAAGTTGCCCGCTGGATATCTGGAGATGTGCCAAACCAAGCATCCGGCATTAATATATCAACCATCTTTTGGCGTAATTTTTGTGCTGTTGTGATTATGAGCAGTTTTTCTTCTATCTCTTCTTCTGGCTTCTGTGCTTTACAATCAATCTGTGTAAACACATTCATGGAATATATAAGCACATCCAAAAGTGTAATATTAATATGTAACTGCTGTCGTGAAAATTCGGCACTACAGTTTCCCAGCGGTTCCAGATATTTCATCATTTTCTGCAGATCATCTGAGACCATCTTCTGGTATTCCCCATCAATTTTAGGCAATGGTTCAAGTTGGAAACTTGACCATCTCATTGACTGTAACTTATACAGCATCTCTCTTTCATCGTCTGTCAAATAAATTTTAAGATGTTCCTTCATCATTCACCCTCCACCATTGTGCAGCTCCTCTCCATACAGAGTGCCGCAATACTCCCATTCCATTCTCAATTCTTTCCATTAAGAAGCTTCTGATAAATGAAATGAGCACTAAAATAAGAATGCAAACTATTTTTCTACCTGATTATCTCCATTTTTTCTGTCTCTCTAAAATATCTGAATACATGGCACGACACAAAATCCTCCCTTCTGTCTGATGTCAAATGGATAATAGAGCTCCATACCATATCCGGATCTGTTCCCTGAACATTATGTACCATAACTCCATGCTGAAATGGAAATGCAAAATAAAAATCACCCTGATATATATCTGCAATCTTTTGTGCAACCCCGGGTAAAAATATAGCAACTGCACCAAATGTTACCTCCTCCGTACTAATACAATTTCCAAACAATCCATTCTTCCATCCTGCTGTTTCCTCAATATCTTCTACATATGTCTGACCCAGTACCCAGCCGGTCTGATCATACCTCTTCGGCGGTGATACCCTCAGGGTATTATACAGCGCATCCTGTATCACAGTCTCTTTGCTTTTTCTCCAGCTCTTAAGCATTCTTTCAAGAATTCTCATACAATATAACGTATTTCCACTATCAGCCCGCCAGTATACAGTAATCGCAATATCCCCGCAAACTCTGTAAACAGCATTTTCCAAAAGCTCCCGGTCTCTGATCAGATTGTGCAGTCGGACAACCATGTTATTTTTTACCTTTTCATATGTCTGCAGAGTACCTTTCTCTGTGTAGAGCCCGTATCTTTTTACTATCTCCATCTCCCTCCGCACTGCCTGTATCATTTCTTCGACCGATTTTTTATCCATATGATTTTTTGTAGGAAAGTCTACAATTTTTTGCGTATTTTCTTTCGAACCTTCGCCTGCAGCCATTTTTTTAAGTAAACTTTTTATCTTATCCTGAGGAATTCTCATTTCTCTGCTTAATTTTGCTGAGACTTCTTCTAAAATATCATCCTGCTTCTCCATCCGGCTCTTCTCCTTTCTGTTTTTTTATACATATAACTCTAACATATTTCCATCATTTTATATTCTGACACGAAAAAATACATCTTCCCACTATATCTGCACATCTAAAAAATTGCATCCGAATTCAATTTTTCTATAGTCCTCTTTTTGCGACTCATAAATACCGTCAAGTGCCATCTGCAGGAGCCAAAATAAAATCCCATAAATACAATTTTTCATTTTCTGAGTTTTTCGTCATATTAATCGAAATTCAATTTTTGAATTCATTCAAAAATTGAATTTCATAAAAAAATGAAAGTGAGGAAAAAAATATGCGATTAGAAGATATGCGCACACTAATGACACAGACAATGACAATGGATACCCTTACAAACGCTATGCGAGAATTTCTCACAATCCATGCTGAACATCTGCTTGATATGTTTCAATTCCAATATCCAGGTATTACACAGGATGAAGCCGTAGAGCGAGCCCTTATTAATCTTGCTACCGCCGATGTACTCAGACATGTCAATAATAATATGAAGATCCTGCCCGTAGCAGAGTTAGAGGTCGAAGGAGAAGATGTCACCAAAATTATCTCTAACATGGAAATTGCTATTGGACATGGTATCAACTACACTGATAAGTTATTCGCCCAGCCAGTATTCCTGGCTGGCGAATGCATGAATAGCTGCGGTGGAAATGATGTATATACTTGTACAGATATGCAATACACTTTTTTAACTGTTGACGGGGAATGGAGATTTGTCAACGCAAAAATCATCCAGGAATTCCGCTCGGATACATTATATTTCTGTCTTCAAATGTACAAAGAATCTAACGATACATATTACGGTCTGGAATATCTAAAAGATCTGATTCCAGCCGATTATGAATATGTATTATATGATTATATCTAATATGGAAATGAGATGACTAATACACAGCATTGAATCGCATTATAGATGATTCACTGCTGTTATTTAATTTACCCCAAAACAAATTCTTAATTTTATCGCTTCTAACGTTATCGGAAGAAGTTTCAAAATTCCATTTAACACATAATTATTATTGCGGTATGTTTCCTATACGGGTACAATGATAATACGAAAACAACTATAAATATGATCATTACATAGAACTGGATTCATGAGGAGGTTGTCTATGGATTCTCAGATAATGAACGACATCTCTCAGATAATGTCGGAGCAATCACGTATGTTATCAAGGAAAGCAATGTGAGATCTGAAGACAATGGATACAACGAATGTAACATGCCCAAAATGCGGAACTGTTCCAAAGATGACGGTGACTCCGAAACATGAAAGAATTACAATATCATGCAAGTGCGGATATGTATTTGACGCGAAAATTAATTTTTGATCTTTAGGCAGACATAAAGGTGAGGTAATAGTATGATAAATGAGGTAGTCTTATTTACTGATGGAAATATTCAGTTAGAGGTTCCCGTATCACAGGATGGTGAATCCGTATGGTTATCTGCAAATCAGATGGCAGTATTGTTTGATAAGGATGAAACAAATATCAGAAAACATATCAATAATGTCTTCAAGTCATCAGAAGTTGATAAAGATAACAACACGCAAAAAATGCGTGTTGATGGGGTAAAGCAATTAGTTGCATTTTATTCTTTAGATGTAATATTGGCCGTAGGGTATAGAGTAAATTCACAAAGAGGTATAGCATTTAGAAAATGGGCAAATACTATCCTTAAACAATTTATTTTAAAAGGTTATGCTATTAATGAAAAACGTCTTCAGGCATTAAAGAAAACGGTTGATATCCAGACAAGAATGCTTGCTGGCGCTCTTGATATAGAGGAATCTGATGTGCTTAGAGCTGTGAATGAATATACCGATGCATTACTCTTACTTGATCAATATGATCATCAGGCATTATGTAAGCCCAATGGAAACAAGCCAGTATATCGTATAACTTATGAAGAATGTGTTGAAATGGTCGGAAAAATGAGTGATTCATTTCACAGTGATGTGTTTGGAGTAGAAAAAGAAGCAGGAAAAGTAGCAGGAATAATTGCCGCAGTATATCAAAGCATCTTTGGACAGGAAGCATATCCATCCTTAGAAGAGAAAGCTGCAAATTTATTATATTTTATGATCAAGGATCACCCTTATGCAGATGGCTGCAAAAGAATTGCGGCATCGCTTTTTCTCGAATTTTTGGATAAAAACAATGCTTTATTTCAAGATGAAAAAAAACGTCTTAGTGATGGAACCTTAGTCGCAATTACATTAATGATCGCTGAATCAAGACCTGAAGAGAAGGACGTTATGGTAAAGCTGGTGATGAATCTGCTGAATTTATAGGAGCACCCGACAATTATAGTAAATAACTACTTAACATAAACTGCCATACTACTTTTTCCATATCAATTAATGCAGCTATTTCTGTTTTATCAAAGGCCCCATAAAAATCTACCCAATATTTAAACCTGTTGATTCACAAAAATTTCCCTGGCATTCTTAAGGATGATGACAGATAGATAATGCCAGGGAAACAAAACGAAAGGATTGACGCCTCGAAGTGAGTTCAGGAAAACATTTTCTAGACGAAGAAAACGGGAAGCCCCTTTTTATAAGGCTTCCCGTTGTTTTTACATTATTCAAACTCTACAAAGACTAACACATTTTGTTTAGGAATCATTCTCCGTAGTGTTTCTCGTT
>OGZD01001896.1_pt1 | contig 14345 bp, 10 predicted proteins | sample 1576701 | NCBI WGS metagenome assembly OGZD01 (sample SAMEA3541487, study PRJEB24748) | human gut metagenome | biome: human gut; feature: human-associated habitat; material: faeces | place: China | collected 2012
ACTCAGCTCTATGGCGACCGGATGTTGATCGCTAATGCCACTGGCTGTTCTTCAATATACGGCGGTAACCTGCCTTCAACACCATATACCACCGATGCCAACGGTCGTGGACCGGCATGGGCGAACTCGCTGTTTGAAGATAACGCCGAATTTGGCCTTGGTTTCCGCCTGACGGTCGATCAACACCGTGTCCGCGTGCTGCGTCTGCTCGATCAATTTGCCGATAAAATCCCGACGGAATTACTGACTGCGTTGAAATCAGACGCCACGCCAGAGGTTCGTCGTGAACAGGTAGCAGCTTTACGCCAGCAACTCAACGATGTTGCCGAAGCACATGAACTGCTACGTGATGCAGATGCACTGGTGGAAAAATCAATCTGGCTGATTGGTGGCGATGGCTGGGCTTACGATATCGGCTTTGGCGGTCTGGATCATGTATTGAGTTTGACGGAAAACGTCAACATTCTGGTGCTGGATACGCAATGCTATTCCAACACCGGAGGTCAGGCATCGAAAGCGACACCGCTGGGTGCAGTAACTAAGTTTGGCGAGCATGGCAAACGTAAAGCGCGTAAAGATCTTGGCGTCAGTATGATGATGTACGGTCATGTTTATGTGGCGCAGATTTCTCTCGGCGCGCAGCTGAACCAGACGGTGAAAGCGATTCAGGAAGCGGAAGCGTATCCGGGGCCATCGCTGATCATCGCTTATAGCCCGTGTGAAGAGCATGGTTACGATCTGGCACTCAGCCACGATCAGATGCGCCAACTCACTGCTACCGGCTTCTGGCCGTTATATCGCTTCGATCCTCGTCGTGCCGATGAAGGCAAACTGCCGCTGGCGCTGGATTCACGCCCGCCGTCAGAAGCACTTGAAGAAACGTTACTTCACGAGCAGCGTTTCCGTCGTCTGAATTCGCAGCAGCCAGAAGTGGCAGAACAGTTATGGAAAGATGCTGCAGCTGATTTGCAAAAACGCTATGACTTCCTGGCACAAATGGCCGGAAAAGCGGAAAAAAGCAACACCGATTAAATGCTCTGGATAAGGATTATCCAATTCAAAAAAAAAGCCCGGACGACTGTTCGGGCTTGTCTTCTTATGTGTTGGAAAATCAGTAGCAATGCAATGGCCCAACAGAAAATAAAATCTGTGACAATAAAGGCATATAACCCGCGCAGAATAACGTATAGAAAATTAAAAGTATAATTTTTATTTTGTATGTGTTATCTCCAATACATTCACCAGACTTATTATCATTTCAGAAGAATTATTTAATTAAGGTTTTACTTAAGGCGTAACAAATGATATTTATCGGCTAACTGAACTTCTCCTTTAGGATGTTTTCACTCCCCGAAATGGGGATGAAAGGCAAATAAAATAACTAAAGGATTTATTCAATGAAAAGCAAAGTACTGGCACTCTTAATTCCTGCCCTGCTCGCTGCAGGTGCTGCACATGCAGCCGAAGTTTATAATAAAGACGGCAACAAATTGGATCTGTATGGCAAAGTTGATGGCCTGCATTATTTTTCTGATAATTCAGCGAAAGATGGCGACCAGAGCTATGCTCGTCTGGGTTTTAAAGGCGAAACCCAAATTAACGATCAACTCACTGGCTACGGTCAATGGGAATACAATATTCAGGCAAACAACACCGAATCTTCAACAAACCAGTCATGGACCCGTCTGGCATTTGCCGGGCTGAAATTTGCAGATTACGGTTCTTTCGATTACGGACGTAATTATGGCGTAATGTACGACATCGAAGGCTGGACTGATATGCTACCTGAATTTGGCGGTGACTCTTATACCAATGCAGACAACTTTATGACTGGTCGTGCCAATGGCGTCGCGACTTATCGTAATACTGATTTCTTCGGTCTGGTAAATGGTCTGAACTTCGCGGTGCAGTATCAAGGTAACAACGAAGGTGCCAGTAATGGTCAGGAAGGCACCAACAACGGACGTGATGTTCGCCATGAAAACGGTGACGGCTGGGGTCTTTCCACAACATATGATTTAGGCATGGGCTTTAGCGCTGGTGCGGCATACACCTCTTCTGACCGCACCAATGACCAGGTTAACCATACTGCGGCGGGTGGTGATAAAGCAGACGCGTGGACTGCTGGGCTAAAATACGATGCTAACAATATTTACCTGGCAACCATGTATTCAGAAACGCGTAATATGACCCCGTTTGGCGACAGCGATTATGCTGTTGCAAACAAAACCCAGAACTTTGAAGTCACTGCACAGTACCAGTTTGATTTTGGTCTGCGTCCGGCAGTCTCTTTCCTGATGTCTAAAGGCCGTGACCTGCACGCTGCCGGTGGTGCAGACAATCCGGCAGGTGTTGATGATAAAGATCTGGTTAAATACGCCGATGTTGGCGCGACTTACTATTTCAATAAAAACATGTCCACCTATGTTGACTATAAAATCAACCTGTTGGATGAAGATGACAGTTTCTACGCTGCCAACGGCATCTCTACCGATGATATTGTCGCTTTAGGTCTGGTTTATCAGTTCTAAATCCCCCTGCCCGCTGTTTTGGCGGGCTTTTTCTGCTTATTCTTCCTCCTTTGATCTAAATTAAAAATGTGAACTCCGTCATTACACAAAAAGTGTCATCTGGCGTTACACTTTATGCGGATACTAAAACAGGAGGTTTTATGAACAGAACGATTCTTGTCCCTATCGATATTTCCGATTCAGAATTAACTCAACGCGTGATTAGCCACGTTGAGGCAGAGGCAAAGATTGATGATGCAGAGGTTCATTTCCTGACGGTAATACCTTCGCTGCCCTACTATGCCTCTCTGGGTTTAGCGTATTCCGCAGAATTACCGGCAATGGATGACCTGAAAGCGGAAGCCAAATCGCAACTGGAAGAGATCATTAAAAAATTTAAACTGCCAACCGACAGAGTGCATGTCCATGTTGAGGAAGGCTCGCCCAAAGACCGCATTCTGGAATTGGCGAAGAAGATCCCCGCTCATATGATCATCATTGCTTCCCATCGACCGGATATCACCACTTATCTGCTCGGTTCTAACGCCGCAGCTGTAGTGCGTCACGCAGAGTGCTCCGTGCTGGTTGTGCGCTGACACTAACGCCCGCACATTGCTGCGGGCTTTTTGATTCATTTCGCAAATGTGCTGATATTTTCCCCTCTAATCATTACAATTTAAATTTATGAATTATGCATTGATAATCGCTATTATAATATCGTTCCCCTGTGCATTATTATCAGTTTTTCTGGTATTAAAAGGCTGGGCGCTAATAGGAGATGCAATGAGCCACGCAATGTTTCCTGGCATAGTTCTAGTCTGGATTATAGGTATGCCGCTGGGAATTGGTGCATTTATTGTAGGACTGTCTTGTGCAATTGCAACTGGCTATCTGAAAGATAATAGCATTATAAAGAAAGATACCATTATAGGTATCGTTTTTTCAGGAATTTTTGTCTTGACTATCAACAGGCACAAGTCAGCGGATTACAGATATCATTATTACATTACGGTTTACTCTGCATGGTATCGCCTACCATTTTTGCCACATTAAAAGCAGTCGGAATTATTCTGTCTATATACTATTAATAGCTCCAGGGTCTATTGCTGTCCTCATCATGCATCGCTTTCATAAGGCATTACTTATCGCCGTAACGATATCAATAACAATATCAGGCGTATGGTTATTATATTTTCTCAACAGAGCCCCAGCGCCGACAATCGTCCTCTTATTTGCTGTAGCATTTCTTTTCGCGCTGATAATAATCAATTTTCGGAAACAATAATCTCAACAGTAGAATAAAGAGGCAAATCAATCATTACATATATAAGATGGTGCTAATATTGTACCGCCTTTAAATTGAACTTTATCCTTTCACCCTTACACAATTTAAGGAATGCAGATGACTATTTTATCAGCCCCCAGCCTTTTTCCTGGTAATCGAAAACTTGAAAATCATTAACTCTAAGAAGTTCTGCCAAATCGTTGAAATTACTTTAAATTAGACTCGAACAAATCAATCCCTGATGGGGCTTTTACTTATCCATTTAATCGGGTAGATATCGACCTCCATCTGCCCGCCTCAGATTCGTACCTGGTGGAGGTCTTTTTTCGTTACCTCTTTCCCCCTTTAGTTCAGTATAAAATCATCAAACTAATGCTGTTCACACTATTTACCTCCAGCATTCTATATAAATAATAGAAATAAAAACCCCAATACATAGTGCATTGGCATGACCAAACATCAATGCCATTATACTCGCCTCTGTTAAATACTCGCTAGTTAATATGATAGGCACGCATGATATAACAATCCATATGCTAATACATAAATACATCAGTATTTTTCTCATAGTCAGTCCCTGTGATTAACAATCAAGGCATAGTTAAGCATATTTCACATTCAAACGTAAACATTATTAATAACATTATATCAATCGAACTGACATCACGATTCAAGCCCTCTTCAAACTGAAGGTTAGAGCAGCGTAGAACATTTCAAAACAATACACTAAAAAAATACCTGAACAAAAAACTTAATTCTTTTTTATTGTGAACTTTAGTGATTTTGTCATGCAACTCTTTATTACATTTAGGCCTGTATTATTTCATGGCAACGCAGATACAGGACCATTTCTTGTGCTATGGATAAGTAATAAGCTAGTTACATCTTATTAAGAGAACCATTTTCACATATCAAGATATCATCACCACCCACAATGAATTAAGTATTTTTCTTATTCTTTAGATTAGATACGTAATGAATCCCTAACTCCATTCGGGTGTCATGGCTCTTTCATTTGAAATATATTCATATCCAATGTAATATTTCCATGCGCAAATATAATCACCAACCATACCCATCATTTATTACAGAGAATTATTTTATTCACCGAAAGGTTTCACAAAATATCCCCTGATAGAAAACTAAAAAACACTGCATAATATCGCTATTCTGGCACTTGCGAAAAATTATATTCTGCACCTGTTGTAGCGTTCTATTTCTCTGCCTGGCAACGAATGCACAATGTCCGCCACAGTTTCTGTTCTAATTTCTTCCTGTGTTACCGCATCCTGTACGGGTAGCGCAACACCAGCATGCTAAGCAAGGCTTTCCCATCAGATTTCACTACGACTATTTGGGAGCGAGATGGAATGCAGCAGTAAAACGTGCTGGTATTCGCCGCCGTAATCCGTACCATACGCGACATACTTTTGCCTGCTGGCTGTTGACGGCAGGAGCGAACCCGGCATTTATAGCCAGCCAGATGGGGCATGAAACTGCGCAGATGGTGTATGAAATTTACGGTATGTGGATTGATGACATGAACGACGAACAGGTAGCCATGTTGAATGCGCGGTTATCGTAGTTGCAAAGTTTGCCCTCAATATGCCCCATTTAGTACCAGAGAACTGAAATAATGCAAGAAAATCAACAAATTACAAAGAAAGAACAATACAACCTGAACAAATTACAAAAACGTCTGCGTCGTAACGTGGGCGAAGCCATTGCTGACTTCAATATGATTGAAGAAGGCGATCGCATCATGGTTTGCCTCTCCGGGGGTAAAGACAGCTATACCATGCTGGAGATTCTGCGCAATTTGCAGCAAAGCGCGCCAATCAATTTTTCGCTGGTGGCTGTTAACCTCGATCAAAAGCAACCGGGCTTCCCGGAACACGTTCTGCCCGAGTATCTTGAAACGCTGGGCGTTGAGTACAAGATTGTTGAAGAGAACACTTACGGTATCGTGAAAGAGAAGATTCCGGAGGGCAAAACCACTTGCTCACTGTGTTCTCGTCTTCGTCGCGGTATCCTTTATCGCACCGCAACGGAACTGGGGGCGACGAAGATCGCGCTGGGTCACCATCGTGACGATATCCTGCAAACGCTGTTCTTAAATATGTTCTACGGTGGCAAGATGAAAGGTATGCCTCCGAAACTGATGAGCGATGATGGCAAACATATCGTGATTCGTCCGCTGGCCTACTGCCGCGAGAAAGATATTCAGCGCTTTGCCGATGCAAAAGCGTTCCCGATTATTCCGTGCAACCTGTGCGGTTCACAGCCTAACCTGCAACGTCAGGTAATTGCTGACATGTTGCGTGACTGGGATAAACGTTATCCGGGGCGTATCGAGACGATGTTCAGCGCAATGCAGAATGTGGTGCCGTCGCATCTGTGCGATACCAACCTGTTCGATTTCAAAGGCATTACCCACGGTTCTGAAGTGGTTAACGGGGGGGATCTGGCGTTTGATCGCGAAGAGATCCCACTACAACCAGCGGGCTGGCAGCCAGAAGAAGATGAAAATCAGTTGGATGAGTTACGGCTGAATGTGGTTGAAGTGAAATAACCAGGATAGCGCCCGATGCGCAAGCGTATCGGGCTACTCTTATGGAAGCCGATAAGACGCGGCCAGCGTCGCATCCGGCAATGCCGAAGAAGATGTTTACTCTTGCACCCTGCAATTCAACATTTCATTATTTTAATAACCGCACCCGGCACGTTTTTCCTTTAATCTTCCCGCCCTGTAACTGTTTCCATGCTTTATGAGCAACAGCCTGACGCACCGCGACATAAACATGCGCCGGATGCACGGCAATTTTGCCAATATCTGCGCCATCAAGCCCTATATCTCCTGTCACTGCACCTAATACATCACCCGGGCGCATTTTGGCTTTTTTCCCGCCATCGATACACAACGTTGCCATTTCTGCTTCCAGCGGCACAATGGAACTATTCGCTGGCGGCGTTTGCCAGTTAAGTTTTATCTGCAACATGTCAGAAATGATATTGGCCCGCTGTGCTTCTTCCGGAGCACAGAAACTGATCGCCAGACCGCTATTTCCTGCACGAGCTGTACGACCGATGCGATGTACATGAACTTCAGGGTCCCACGCCAGCTCAAAGTTCACCACCAGCTCAAGCGATTTTATATCCAGACCACGCGCAGCAACATCAGTCGCGACCAGTACACGGGCGCTACCGTTAGCAAAACGTACCAGGGTCTGATCGCGATCGCGTTGCTCCAGATCGCCGTGTAACGACAATGCACTTTGCCCTACTTCATTCAGCGCGTCGCAGACAGACTGGCATTCTTTTTTGGTATTGCAAAACACCACGCAAGAGGATGGCTGATGCAAGCTTAATAACCGTTGCAACAGAGGAATTTTGCCTTTGCTGGATGTCTCATAAAATTGTTGTTCAATAGGTGGCAGAGCATCTGTTGAGTCAATTTCAATCGCTAAAGGATCGCGCTGCACTCTTCCGCTGATTGCGGCAATGGCTTCCGGCCAGGTTGCCGAAAACAGAAGTGTCTGCCGAGATGCTGGCGCAAAACGGATGACATCATCAATGGCGTCACTAAATCCCATATCCAGCATGCGGTCGGCCTCATCCATCACCAGCGTATTCAACGCATCCAGTGATACAGTGCCTTTTTGCAGGTGATCCAGCAAACGGCCCGGCGTTGCCACGATAATATGCGGCGCATGTTGTAACGAATCACGCTGCATACCGAACGGTTGACCACCGCACAACGTCAAAATTTTGGTATTTGGCAGAAAACGCGCCAGCCGACGCAATTCACCTGCCACCTGATCCGCCAGTTCACGCGTAGGACACAGCACTAAAGCCTGGGTTTGAAATAGCGACGCATCAATTTGCTGTAACAAGCCGAGGCCAAAAGCCGCCGTTTTGCCGCTGCCGGTTTTCGCCTGCACGCGAACATCTTTTCCGGCAAGGATCGCCGGAAGCGCGGCGGCCTGAACCGGAGTCATGGTTAAATAACACAACCCATTAAGGTTTGTGAGTTGGGCGGGAGGCAAAACATTCAGGGTAGAAAAAGCGGTCACAATCTATTCTCGTGGTCATCGACGCAAAGTCAGCAGGCGCGTATCCTCGCAGATCTACGCTCACGATGCGACAATTTAATCGGCTCTTCATCGGGTGGTGGGTCAGGCATGGGTTGCGGGCGAGGGATCGGATCGGGCACTGGAACAGTATCGCCAGGAATCGGTTCAGGGACAGGAATTTGCAAATAAATAAGTGTCGTCATATTTCCCTCCGGTCATTGGGTGGACTCTTAAAGGGTAGACGCTGATAAATAACAGGCAAAAAAAAGCCGACTCATCAAAGTCGGCGTCGTACGAATCAATTGTGCTATGCAGTAATTCAAAAAAGGAAGTAAGACAATATGGAGCGCAACGCCCATCGCTTGACGTTGCATTCACCTGCAAGAGAGATATTGCCCTGAATGGGTAGAGAGTTTATTGACTTCGCTCAAACTTTACGGCGTTTTTGTATACAGACAGCCGGGAAAATTGCTTTTGTTACAACCATTTACTACGATGCAACCATAAAGCAACACCACCAATAAGAACAACTAACAGAATACAAAAAATTGAAAATCCGAATTGCCATCCACCGCCAGGGATCCCACCAAGGTTGACGCCAAATAACCCTGTCAGAAACGTACTGGGTAAAAAGACCATTGCCATCAACGACATTGTATAAGTACGACGAGCTAAATTTTCCTGCATCACCTGAGCGATTTCATCCGCCATCACGCCAGTCCGTGCTATACAGGCGTCGATTTCGTCAAGACCGCGCCCAAGGCGATCGGCAATATCCTGCATCCGACGGCGTTGGTCATCGCTCATCCACGGCAAACGTTCACTGGCAAGACGAGCATAAACATCACGTTGCGGTGCCATATAGCGACGCATCACAATTAATTGTTTGCGCAGCAGAGCCAGGAATCCACGCGGTGGAATTTGCTGATCGAGAAGATTATCTTCGAGGTCGATAATTTTATCGTGCAGCTGCTCGATAAATTCGCTGGAATGATCGGTCAACGCATCGCACACATCAACCAGCCACCCCCCGCAATCGGTCGGACCAGTGCCCTCTTCCAGATCGCTCACCACATCGTCCAGCGCCAGCACTTTGCGTTGTCGGGTCGAAACAATTAACCGCCCGTCCATATATACACGCATGGCGACCAGTTGATCGGGGCGTTCATCGGTGCTGCCGTTTATACAGCGCAATGTAATCAGCGTGCCTTCACCGAGACGGCTGACTCGGGGCCGTGTGCTCTCGCCCGCCAGCGCATCACGTACGTTATTGGGAAGCAGCGGTGTTGTCGCCAGCCATTGGGCGCTATCATGGTGTACATAATTAAGGTGGAGCCAGCAGGGATGCGCTTCATCAATCACATCTGTATTTTCCAGCGGTTTAACGCCGCCTCTACCATCCAGCATCCATGCAAATACTGCATCCGGGACATTAACGTCCGATCCCTTAATCGCTTCCACAGTGCCTCCATCATCAACGCATTATTTTGTAGTCTAGCCTTCTGGCCCTGTTACGCAACATCTCATCACCCCATTACCCTGAAATGATTAATAAAATTCTGTCTAAATTGAATACAAAAAGCAAAATGCTTTTCCGTATACAAACCGTGTGAAGTGTTAAATAGCGTCTATCATTATCAGAATTATCTGATCATATGACGTGGCTTTTTTGCGATCGGATAGCAACAACAATTGATAAAAATAATGGGATCTCAATGATTACGCACAACTTCAATACCCTGGACTTACTCACCAGTCCTGTCTGGATCGTTTCGCCCTTTGAGGAACAGTTAATTTATGCCAACAGCGAGGCGCGACTGTTGATGCAAGACCTCACGTTTAGTCAGCTACGAACCGGTCCCTATTCCGTCTCCTCACAAAAAGAACTGCCGAAATACCTCTCCGATCTGCAAAATCAACACGATATTATCGAAATCCTCACCGTTCAGCGCAATGAAGAGGAAACAGCATTAAGCTGTCGGCTTGTTTTGCGAGAGCTGACAGAAACAGAACCGGTGATTATTTTCGAAGGTATCGAAGCACCGGCAACGCTGGGTTTAAAAGCCAGTCGCTCGACAAATTATCAGAGCAAAAAACAAGGTTTTTATGCGCGCTTTTTTCTGACTAACTCTGCGCCAATGTTGTTGATTGACCCCTCACGAGATGGCCAAATCGTTGATGCTAACCTCGCCGCTCTCAATTTCTATGGTTATAACCATGAAACGATGTGCCAGAAACATACCTGGGAAATAAATATGCTCGGGCGTCGCGTCATGCCTATCATGCATGAAATCTCGCATTTACCCGGTGGTCATAAACCTTTGAATTTTGTTCATAAACTGGCGGATGGTTCGACTCGTCATGTGCAGACCTATGCCGGGCCGATTGAAATTTATGGCGACAAGCTCATGTTATGTATTGTGCATGATATTACTGAGCAAAAACGGCTGGAGGAGCAGCTGGAACATGCTGCCCACCATGATGCGATGACAGGATTACTGAATCGGCGACAGTTTTATCACATTACCGAGCCAGGCCAAATGCAGCACCTCGCCATCGCTCAGGATTACAGCTTGTTGCTCATCGACACCGATCGTTTTAAACACATTAACGATCTCTATGGGCATTCTAAAGGTGATGAGGTGTTATGCGCCCTTGCCCGCACTCTCGAAAGTTGCGCTCGCAAAGGCGATTTGGTGTTTCGTTGGGGAGGCGAAGAGTTTGTCTTATTGCTACCAAGAACCCCACTGGATACCGCGCTTTCGCTGGCTGAAACTATCCGCGTAAGCGTGGCAAAAGTGAGTATTTCGGGCTTACCACGCTTTACTGTCAGCATTGGTGTGGCGCATCACGAAGGAAATGAAAGCATCGATGAACTGTTTAAACGCGTTGATGATGCTTTGTATCGAGCGAAAAATGATGGACGCAACCGCGTGCTGGCGGCATAAGCCACGGATGCGTCTCGTGATCAACGACTGCGCTTAGCATGGCGCTCCCAGTTTTCTTGCTTCGCCTGCGCTGTTTTACGTAGTGCGACGTAACACGCCCCGCTGCCGCCATGATGCGGTAGCGCAGTGCAATATGCCTGAACATCATCAAATTCGGTCAGCCAGCGCGCCACATAGCTGCGGACAATATTGGCATGCGATTTATCATCCCGTCCTTTGCCATGAATAATCAGCACGTTACGCAAACCATCCGCCAGGGCTTGTTGAATGAAACTGAACATCATTTTGCGGCACTCTTCCACCGGCTGGCGCAAAAGATTCAGGCTCGCCTGTTGCGGATATTTACCACTGCGCAGCTTATCCAGCACCCCATGTTGCAACCCTTCCCGCCGAAACTCCAGCGGCCGACTTAGCGGGATGATGTCGAGAAATCCAGTGGTGAGGAAATTATCAAGTTGCAGCGTGTCGATACGCTGCGGCGCACGTTGGTTACGCGTTGGATGCCAGTGGACATCTGTAGCACGTTTCAGCGGCTGGACATCTTCCATGGCGTCAAGAAACAGCGATTTGTCGTCAAGGTTCATGTAACCTCCTATGCACCTTCACACGTCGTGATTCAGACGGGTTAATTGTTCATACTTACTGCATCGTTCCCTTCACAGATTGAAACAATACTCTACTTCATACCTGTGAGTATCTGCGCAGGCGGAGCATTTTATACTAGCCTGTTAGCAGTATCGAACAGTTTAGCCCGAGTTTAATTCAGCACAGGCTCCGATCAGGATGATTTATTCATAGCAGGAACCAACAAAAATGCGATAAATAACAGACCACTGATTAGCAGAAAGGTATCCGAAAATGCCATAGTTTGCGCCTCCCTCAGCATCAATTGACTCAATAATTTGGTTGAAGCCAGTATTTCCGATGTCTGGTCACTTCCTCCGCGATTAAAAAACAAAGCACTTCTGGAAATGAAGTCATTCACCGTATGGGGAACAGAAACCATTTTTTCACCCATTCTCGAAAAATGAAAATTAGTTCGATTATTGAGAATAGAGCCACACAGGGCAATACCAATCGCGCCCCCAAGATTACGTGTTAAATTAAATACACCAGAGGCTAACTTCAGCCGTTCTTTTGGAATTCCCCCCAGCGTTAATGTTACGATGGGGGCCATCGCAAACTGCTGCGAAATCCCTCTAATTGCCTGTGGAAACAGTAACTCCTGCCATCCCCATTCGTGGGTTATAGGGGTAAAAAGATACATTGAAAACACAAATCCACCCAGCCCCGCCATCAACAGCCATCGCAGATTTATTTTTTTACTTAACCAGAAGTAAAAGGGAACAGAAAATAACTGGAAAATACCTGTTGTGCAAACGGCAAAACCTATCTCTTCGGCATTTAATCCGCGAACCCGCCCCAAAAACACAGGTATTAAATATACAGTAGAGAATATTCCAACCCCTCCAGAAAAAGAAAAAAAACATCCCAGTGTGAAATTTTTATCCTTAAAAGCATGAAGATCCATTATCGGATTGGATATTGTAAGTGTACGCGCAGCAAATAAAATAAAACTCACCAATGCCAGAACTGATGTCAGAAAAATAGTATTATCATCCAGCCATCCCCAGCGCGCTCCTTCTTCAAGGGTATATTCCAGACATCCCAGTGTCATGGCCAACAGGATAATACTCGGATAATCAGCAACTTTCAGTAAAGAGAGATCAGGTTTATCAAAATTAACCAGAAAAGGAATACTCAAAACTAAATATATGCCAGGTAATATATTGATATAAAATAGCCATCGCCAGTCGAGGTTATCAGTGATCCAGCCCCCCAGAGTTGGCCCTAGCGTCGGTGACAGTGAGGCCAGCGCACTGACTACCGCAGCAGCCAACCCCAACTCTTTACCCTGGTAATAAATAAACGCCGTCGTGAAAACTAAAGGGATCATGGATGCGCCAGCAGCTCCCTGTAAAGCACGAAAAAAAATCATGATCTGAATATTCCAAGCAAGTCCACACGCGATACTCATTAAAGTAAATATTCCCGCGGATAGAGTAAAAAGCCAACGAGTGGAAAATACCCGTGACAGCCACCCAGAGAGCGGAATAACAATAATCTCAGCAATTAAATAGCTGGTCTGAAGCCAGGCCATTTCGTCTTTACCTGCGGACAGACCACCACCTATTTCATTTAGGGATGACGATACAATTTGAATATCAAGCTGAGCAATAAATAATCCCATACACATACTGGCGAAAGCAATATGTTTACGCATAGACATCATCTCTCATCAACACTGACGGTGACGGACAGTCCCGGGCGAAGAAGTTGCTTTAATTCCTTTGCGTCGTCAAATGCAATCCGTACCGGGACACGCTGAACAATTTTGGTGAAATTGCCAGTGGCATTTTCTATCGGAATCAAGCTGAAACTGGCTCCTGTCGCTGGGGAAAGGCTTTCAATGTGACCGTGAAACACTTCCCCTTTGAGAATATCAGCACGGATCTCAGCCTTCATTCCTGGCTTCATTCCCGCTATTTGGTTTTCTTTATAATTTGCATCAACCCACAACTCACTGACTGGTACTAGTGAAACTAACGATGTGCCGCCTTCCACCCAACTGCCTGTATGGGCGCTGCGGTTTGCGACAATGCCATCAATCGGCGCACGAACAAGGGTATATTCCAGATCCAGTAGTGCCTGAGTCAAAGCGGCCTGAACTTCTTCGATACTTGCACGTACGTTTTCTTCCTGAGCAGATAAAACTGCCAGCCGTTGCTTCTCCACCAGGAAATCGTTCGCGGCTTTGCGCTCCTTTGCTGCGACCTGCTGGTAGTCAAACCTGGCGTTATCAATAATTTGTTGCGATATTGCCGCTGATTGTGCGAGTTTTTCATAACGTTCAGTATCTCGCAGGCGCTTTTGCTCCTCATGTTTTACTGCCTGCCATGTTTCACTGGCACTTTGAATTATCGACTGCTGCATCGCAATAGTGGCTTGAATGCTTTCGAGATTGGCTTTGCTACTTTTTATTTTAGCCTCAAGCCTGGCGACATTTGCACGATAATCCCGATCATCGAGACGCAGGATAATATCGCCTTTTTTTACACTCTGATTATCGCGCACCTCTATAGCAGAAATATAACCAGAAACTTTACTTGTCACCGTGGTGATATTACCACCAATGTAAGCATCATCCGTCGTCTGTATAAATCTTCCTTTGCTTACCCACCAGATAAAAAAGACAACGCCAGCCAAAAGAATACCGATCGCTACCACCCCAATAAGCTGTTTTTTAGAAATTATCATCACTCTTTACACCGTATATATCCGGAAACTTGCATACGTCATATTTAAAATTTAACATGGCTTATTTGATGATTTCTGACAAAATACCTACTGTAAATGACAATCACACTGCAACCCAAAGCATCACCAGGGCATCACATTATCGGACTGGATTCGGAACATCTGAATGGAGGTACAGTTCCCTGGCATAAACAACTCTATGCCCAGTTGC
>OGZD01001908.1_pt1 | contig 14261 bp, 10 predicted proteins | sample 1576701 | NCBI WGS metagenome assembly OGZD01 (sample SAMEA3541487, study PRJEB24748) | human gut metagenome | biome: human gut; feature: human-associated habitat; material: faeces | place: China | collected 2012
TCTCCACGCCATATACTTTCTTAGCCTTCTGTGCCAGGAATAATGAAATAGTGCCGATTCCGCAATACAAATCCCAAACAGTCTCATTCCCCGTAAGTCCGGCATACTCCAGCGCTGTCCCATAAAGCCGTTCTGTCTGAACAGGATTCACCTGATAAAATGAAAGTGGCGATATCTGATATTTTACATTTCCAATATAATCTGTTATAAATCCAGGGCCATATAGATTCACAATCTCCTTCCCCATAATCACATTCGTTCTTTCCTGATTCACGCTATAAGAAATACTGGCCATACCTTTAATCCCGTACCTGTTTACATGCCTGTCTGATATATACCCTTTTGCTTCATTCTCACTTGTATCCTGCTCTTTTACTTCCAGCCCCTTTGTTCCCTGCTCACTTACTCCCTGTCCCTTTCCATCCTTCCCATCCCCACCGGTCAGCATCTCAACCAAACGCTCCTTTCCGGGAAGCTTTTTACCATTTATTACTAGACATACCATTATTTCACCTGTCTTAAATCCCTTCCGAATCAGGACATGCCTCACCAATCCCTTATGTGAAATCTCATCATAGGGCTCAATCTTCATTTCCCTCATAAACTGCTTTACAATATCCAGAATCTCCCTATTCTCCTCAACTCCCAACAGGCAGTCCTCTGCTTCAACAATGGCATGTGTCCGCCCTGCATAGAATCCGGCAATTACATTTCCGTCCTTATCCTTTCCAAAGGGAAACTGGGCCTTGTTCCTGTATCTCCAGGGCTCCTCCATCCCCATGATAGGAAGCATATGAATCTCATCCTCAGCAAATTTGCCTATACGAATCAGATTATTCATCACCTTCCTCTCTTTAAATTTCAGCTGTTCTTCATAACTCATGGCCTGAAGCTGACAGCCACCACATTGCCTTGCTACCGGACATGACGGAATGACACGGGAGACTGACGGTTCCAGAACTTCCATGAGCCTGGCAAATCCATATGATTTCTTTATCTTCATGGCCTTTGCCCGCACCACATCGCCAATCACCGCATCCTTGACAAACCAGATGTAGCCATCCACTTTTCCCACGCCTGCTCCGTCCTCATTCATATCCTCTATTGTCACAATAAATTCCTGATTCTTTTCCATACCCTTCACCTATCCTTTCATTCAATTATTATTATTAGGCGTTTGCGAAACGCCACAAGCCGCATGAATACGGCATTTTTCTGTTATGAAAAACAAATAACCCCTCACTGGATATGGTATAATAGAGTTGACTAAAAACTAAAAACCATCACCCAAGAAAGGAGTTATTCTGATACCTATGATACCATATAAACAGCTTTCTTTGGCAGAAATTTTTACAGATTGCCAAGAAAAACTTGATAATGACAAACCTGCGTTTCTCTCTCTATTAGAAACTCATATCGACATTGATGAAATTATTCCGATTTCCTTTAGAAACCATTTTTATGCATCAACGGGCAGAACCCGTAAATACTCTTTGCAAGCCTTTTTATGGGCCTTGATTATTCAACGTATTTTTTCTATTCCTACTGACCAACTCTTGTTGGTCTTCCTTGCATACTCCAAACCGCTTCGTGATTTCTGCGGTTTTGATAAAGTTCCTGATGCCTCTAAAATCACTCGATTTAAACAGGATTTCTTAGATGATCTACAGTCCGTGTTCGAGCATCTTGTGGATCTTACGGAACCAATCTGTCAGGCTATTGATTCCGCCAAAGCTGATATGACCATTTTTGATTCTTCTGGAATTGAAGCTTTTGTCACTGAAAATAATCCGAAATACGCAAACCGGATTATCAAGCAGCTTAAGGCTTATGCCAAATCCAAGGGCTATGATAAATCATATGATCCTTATAAAGCTGCGTATGGTGCTATGCCTTCTCATGCTTCTGCTAATCCTGAAATCAAACAGCTTTACATCAATGGACATTTTTGTTATGTTTTCAAGTTTGGCATTGTCACCAACGGACTTGGAATTATTCGCCATATTTCCTTTTACAACAAGGATTTCATAGTATCGCATCCTGATATTGTCGTAGAAAAGAAAACGGATTCTCCCGATGAAGATAAATCTGTCCATGACTCAAAACTTCTTGTTCCAACCTTGAAAGATTTTTTTGCAAAGCACCCACTGATCAATCCCAAAGTTTTTCTGGGCGATGCCGCTTTCGACTCTGTTCAGTTATACAAAGAATTACTTTCTGGTGATACCTTTGGTATTGATAAGCATTTTTCAAAAGCATATATCCCACTTAATTCACGCTCTCATTTAGAGAACATAGACTACACGATCAATGACAATGGCATCCCTTGCTGTCCACATGATCCCTCACTTCCAATGAAACCTGAAGGAAATACTTCTCATCTTCGCTGTGGACTTCCAACTTTCAAGTTTGTCTGCCCGAAAATGAAATATATAAAATGTGAAGATGGAAAATATCACCGCCGTTGTCAATGTGACAACCCTTGTACCACATCCCCTTGTGGAAGAATGATTTACATTTATCCAGAAAAGGATCTGCGTGCATTTCCTGGCACTATCCGTGGCACTAAAGAATGGGATAGCACCTATAAAATTCGAACTGTCGTAGAGCGGGACATCAATCATATCAAAGCAAACCTCTGCCTAGCAGGTCGTCGTACACAAAACGAAAACACGTTGCACGCCGATTTAATACTTGCAGGCATTACGCAACTGATAACCGTAGTGCTTGCAGATAAAATTAAACATCATGAATATATTCGCAGTCTGAAACCTCTTATTGCATAGGACTTACCAACTTCATAGCTAGATGAGGCTTATTTGTTGTGCCCATAATCAAGTGTTTTTTATTTTCTGCATTAAAATATCTGTAAGATAGAACGTTTATCTCTTTTACGCAAGTTTTAGGAATGTGTTTCGCAATTACCTAAATTATTATTATGAGCGATTATTGCTCTCCATTATTTCATCCTGTTATCTTATCCTGTTATTTCATCCCATCCAACCACCAACATACTTCCTCCATCCCCGCCCCATTATCACAAAAGGCCGAAAACACACTGGTCAAGGACACATCCTGCAATCCCCTACCCAAACTAAATGTTTTCAGCCTTATATATTCGGTCCTGTTATTTCTCTTTATTATCCAACCTCAACGCCTATTCCGTTGTCTTCCTGATATTAGACTCCAGCAGCCGGTTGTATCCCAGCCATCCTTTATTATCCCCGCCGGACCGCAGCGCCTCTATCATGGTCTCCATCTTGGCATCTGTGTTATCGGCAAAGTTAAGGGCCAATGCCTCCAAAAGCGCCGGCTTCTTGGGTGAGCCGTACTCTAATTCCCCGTGATGGGCCAAAATACAGTGTTTAAGCTCTGTAGCCAGCTTCTCCGGGAATCCCGGTATAGAGCGGATGCTTTCACCCACCATCTCAGTACCGATGATAATATGGCCCAGAAGCTGTCCATCGTCAGTATAATCATTCTCCGGAAAGCGTGAAAGTTCCCTGGTCTTACCAATATCGTGGAAGATAGCAGCTGTCAGCAGCAAATCACGGTTAATCATCGGGTAATATCCGGCATAGTAATCACACAGCCTTGTCACGCTGAGCGTGTGTTCCAACAGGCCGCCCACGAATCCGTGATGCACGGTCTTGGCTGCGGAATGGAACTGGAACGCTTTCGCAAAAGCCGCGTTCTCCACAAAATAGCCGCACAGCAGCTTCTGAAGATAGGGATTCTTCACACTTCTTATGTATCCCAGCAGCTCCTCATACATTTTCTTTATATCCTTCTTTGACACCGGCAGGTAATCCGCCTCCACATACTCTCCCTCCTGGGCCCTGCGAATCCGGCGCACATTCAGCTGGAAGGAGTTCTGGAACAGAGTCACATCCGCCTCCACATGAACGTAATCCATGGTCTCAAATTTCCCGACTCCCGGAGAACCCAAATCCCATATTTTGGCGTCAATGGTACCTGTCTTGTCCTGCATTACCAGATTGCCGTATTCCTTGCCATTCTTCGTGAGGGCAATCTGCTTGTTCTTGCACAGGTACACATCTGCAATGTGCATACCTTCCCTGAAGGTGTCGATATATCTCATGTTCAATTTTCCTCTTCTTTCTATTTTATAAACCTACTTTAAAAACCTAATTATTACCCTATCTATACGCCTGGCAGTCCATACCGCCATCCATACCGCTATCTGTCATCCGTCCAACGCATTCCACTCCCTGACAGCAACGCAGCCAGGCGGTTAACACTGCCTGGCCCCTCTGCCTGACTTCTTACGCTGCCTGACGCAGACTGCCGCCTGTCCACAGCCGCCGCCGGGTACCAAACTCTCCGGCTATCATTTTTCCCCGGTTCCAGTTCCTTCCAAAACCCCAGCCGCTACCTGGCTCCAACCGTCACTGAAAACTCAATTTCCTTATATTCATCCTTACCGTTTCTCAGGACCGCCACCTTTATCTTATCTCCTGCGTGCAAGCTTTCCACCTGGTTCTGGAAATCCTTCAGGCTTCCCACCTTCTCGCCGTTCATCCATGTGATGATATCCCCTGGCTGTATGCCTGCGTTGTATGCAGGGCCGTCTGTCACTGCCGATATCACATAGATGCCGGAAGGCATTCCGCTGTCCGCCATGGCCTGGCTCACTTCCTGGCCCTTGATGCCGAAATACGGAGCCGGAATACCGTTGCTCATCATCTCCAATATGCCTTTATAATCAGATATGGCCACCACCGTGGTCATCCTGCACACTCCATCCTCGTCGTATTTGTCCGTGACCCACCCGATGAGCTCACCCGAAGTATTCAGGAGAAATGTTCCCGCCTCCGCGTCTCCGCTGGCGCTGGTATAGAACACCCTGGAACTGCCGTCCACCGTATGGACATTGCGCACCACATAGGATATATTTCCATAATCACTGGAATGGACAATACCGGCCGGCGCGCCGATAGCCACCACCATGTCACCCCATAGGAATTCCCCAGTTCAATGGCTTCCACCTTCTTGAACTGTTCGCTGTCCATCTTGGCCGCATCCACACTTACCACGGACAGTCCTGTAATGGTATCGCTCTGCTTCACTATTCCGGCCATCATGGTTCCGTCCGGAAACGCCACCTCAATGGAATCAGCTGCCTCCACGGCCTTGTCCGGCGTGAGAATCAGTATCTCAGTGCGGGTCCTGGCTATGACCACTCCGGAGAACTGTCCTGATGTCTCGATGGGATTGTCAAACCAGTCCTTCTCATGCTGAATGGAATGGACCACCACCAGACTGTCATCCGCGTCACTGGCAATGGTGCGCAGGTTACTGTACAGTTTATTCAAATCATCGATGGAATAACGGTATTTCTCCATCTCGGAGCGTACCATCTCATCCACGGCCTCGGTCATGGCCGGTTCTGTGGGCTCAGTCTCCATCGCCACAGGCGCCGTGGTTTCCGGTTCATCCTTTGGTATGGTAATCTGGCTGCTCTCCTCAGGAGTCTCCTGGCCTAAAATTCTCTCAGCCACAGGTCTGCTCACAACAAAACAAATGGCCGACAACACGCCAAACAGAACGGCACAAAAAATGGTCAACAGGATTTTCCGGGCAATCTGCCGTCTGGTCATGGGCTGCCGGACAATCTTCTCATTAATAAAACGATGAGACTTGTCCGGAGTCTGGTCCTGCCGGTCTAAATCTCTATGCTGGTCAGCACGTTTATCCGCCATAGTACTCCTCCTTGCGAAGACTCTTATCCTCTATTATACGTTTCTTCCCAGTATTATGCAAGATTTTATATATGAAAAGATAGTAAAAAAGATAGTAAATATCGTTTTTTATGGTATAATTTAAATGTCGGCTTTTGGGAAAAAGTCCTTTTAAATCCAGCATTTTACGGAAATCACAGGTGAAATCAATGAATCAGAAAGCGTTAAAAACTTTAGAATATGATAAAATCATAAACCAGCTCACAGAATATGCGGCTTCTCCTCTCGGAAAAGCCCTCTGCCAGAACCTCTCTCCTTCCTCTGATTTGGAAGAGGTGCGCACCTGGCAGGCACAGACTACGGATGCAGTGACACGGATCCGTCTTAAAGGTTCCGTGTCATTTTCAGGTATCAGGGATATCGGAGATTCCCTGAAGCGCCTGGATATCGGCAGTTCCTTAAGCATACCCGAACTGCTCTCCATAAGCTCTCTCCTGACCGTGGCAGCCAGAGCCAAGGCCTACGGACGCCATGACGGGGAAGATGACGCAAGGGGAACCGGCGAACCCCAGGATGACTTCGACTCCCTGGAACCCCTGTTTGCAGGACTGGAGCCACTGACCCCTCTGAACAATGAAATCAAACGCTGCATCCTCTCTGAGGACGAGGTTGCGGATGATGCCAGCCCGGGATTGTCCCATGTACGGCGCTCCATGAAGGTGGCTGCGGACCGTATCCATGCGCAGCTGAATTCCATTCTCAATTCTAACCGTTCCTATCTTCAGGACGCGGTTATCACCATGAGGGACGGACGTTACTGCCTTCCGGTAAAGTCAGAATACAAAAACCAGGTATCCGGAATGGTCCACGACCAGTCAGCCACTGGTTCCACCCTTTTCATTGAGCCCATGGCCATTATCCGGCTGAACAATGAGATGCGGGAACTGGAGATACAGGAGCAAAAGGAAATCGAAGCGGTTTTGGCCTCCCTGAGCAACCAGGCAGCGCCCTGTACAGAGGAGCTTCGCATGGACATGGAGCTTTTGGCGCAGCTGGACTTTATTTTTGCCAAGGCAGGCCTGGCCCGCCATTACAAGTGCAGCGCCCCTGTGTTCAATGACAAAGGCTATATCCATATCAAGGACGGACGCCATCCCCTTTTGAATCCCCAGGCCGTTGTACCTATCAACGTATGGCTGGGCAGGGAGTTCGATCTGCTAATCGTCACCGGCCCAAATACAGGCGGCAAGACTGTTTCCTTAAAAACAGTGGGCCTGTTTACCCTTATGGGGCAGTCCGGGCTTCACATCCCTGCGTGGGAGGGATCGGAGCTGGCTGTATTTGACCAGGTATTCGCGGACATCGGGGATGAACAGAGCATTGAACAGAGCTTAAGTACCTTTTCCGCCCATATGACTAATATTGTGCGCATTTTAAATGAAGCCGATTCCCGGTCCCTCTGTCTTTTTGACGAGCTGGGCGCGGGTACGGACCCTACAGAGGGAGCGGCCCTGGCCATTGCCATCCTTTCCTTCCTGCACAACATGAAGTGCCGCACCATGGCCACCACCCATTACAGCGAACTGAAGGTATTTGCCCTCAGCACGCCCGGAGTGGAAAATGCATGCTGCGAATTCAATGTGGAAACTCTGCAGCCCACGTATCGGTTACTCATTGGTATTCCCGGCAAGAGCAATGCCTTTGCCATTTCCCAGAAGCTGGGGCTGCCCGGATATATCATTGACGACGCAAAATCCCATCTGGAGGCCAAGGATGAGTCCTTTGAGGATCTGTTAACCAGTCTGGAATCCAGCAGGCTGACCATTGAGAAGGAACAGGCTGAAATCAACGCCTATAAGGATGAGATTGCCTCCTTAAAAACCCGCCTGACCCAGAAGGAAGAGCGTCTGGCCGAGCGCAAGGACAAGATTCTAAAAAATGCCACCGAGGAAGCCCAGCGCATCCTTCGGGAAGCCAAGGAAACAGCTGACCAGACCATAAAGCAGATTAACAAGCTGGCCGCCAGCTCAGGCATGGGCAAGGAACTGGAAGCTGAACGTGCCAGACTCAGGGACCAGCTGAAGAAAACAGATGAGAAGCTGGCTGTGAAACCCAAGGGACCCAGCCAGCCCATTTCACCAAAGAAACTGAAAATAGGAGACGGCGTCAAAGTGCTGTCCATGAACCTTAAAGGCACTGTAAGCACGCTTCCCAATGCCAAAGGCGATTTATATGTCCAGATGGGTATTCTCCGCTCCCTGGTGAATATCCGTGACTTGGAGCTTCTGAATGAAAAGGACATAAGCGCCACACTGGGCGACGGAAGCTCCATAAGCTATGGCGGAAAGACTGCCAGGGGCAAGGGAAGCGGCAGCAGCCAGATTAAGATGTCCAAATCCTCCACCGTGTCCGCTGAAGTCAACCTCATAGGTATGACAGTGGACGAGGCAGTGCCTGCCATGGAAAAATATCTGGACGACGCCTATCTGGCCCATCTCCAGACAGTGCGCGTGGTCCATGGCCGTGGAACCGGAGCCCTTAAGAACGCGGTGCACAAGCGCCTGCGCCAGCTCAAATATGTAAAGGAATTCCGCCTGGGCCAGTTTGGAGAAGGGGATTCAGGCGTAACCGTTGTGACATTTAAGTAGAAATCAGCAGCAAGGAGGAACTATAGCATGGCAGAGAAGCAGAGGATTCTGATTGTGGATGATGATGCAAATATTGCAGAATTAATCTCCCTCTACCTGATGAAAGAGTGTTATGAGACAATGATTGTGGGGGACGGCGAGGAAGCCCTTAAGGTATTTCCGGAATTCAAGCCCAACCTGGTACTGCTGGACCTGATGCTTCCCGGTATAGACGGTTATCAGGTCTGCAGGGAGCTGCGCGCTTCCTCCCAGGTACCGGTCATCATGCTGTCCGCAAAGGGAGAGATTTTCGACAAGGTACTGGGGCTGGAGCTGGGGGCAGATGATTATATGATTAAACCCTTTGACTCCAAGGAACTGGTGGCCCGCGTCAAGGCAGTGCTGCGCCGTTACCAGGCAGCACCGGCCCCGGCTCCTTCGTCCACTGAACAGCAGGGCGAGTACGTGGAGTACCCGGACCTGATTGTGAACCTTACCAATTATTCCGTAATCTATATGGGCCACTCCGTGGAAATGCCGCCAAAGGAGCTGGAGCTTCTGTATTTTCTGGCGGCTTCCCCCAACCAGGTATTTACCAGGGAACAGCTTCTGGACCATATCTGGGGCTATGAATACATCGGGGATACCCGCACCGTGGATGTACATATCAAGCGTCTGCGGGAAAAGATAAAGGATCACAACAGCTGGGCCATCACCACGGTCTGGGGAATCGGCTATAAATTCGAGGTGAAACGATGACCCGTTCTCTTTATTCCAAATTCATACTGGGATATCTGACTTTCGGTCTGATGGGCTTTATCGCCATTGCCACATTTTCATCAAAAATGACCCGTGACTATCTGGTCCAGAGTAAGGCAGACGCGCTGTATGACGAGGCAAATATCATCGCCTCGTCATGCAGCACCATGTATCAGGGGAAACGGCTGGATTCCGAGGAGGTTTCCACCCAAATACGGGCGCTGTCCCACTATCTGAGAGCTGAAATATGGGTGGTCAACCGCCAGGGCACCGTGGTTATGGACAGCCTGGGCGGTTCGCGGGTCCAGTCCTCCATAGACGGTTTTGACCCGGCATCCATCGGAAACCGGTCCTATACCATAGGGGATTACTATGGGATGTTCAGCGGGAACGTACTCAGCGTGTCGGCACCCATCACAGGGAATTATAACACCTACGGTTATGTGCTGATTCACCTTCCCATCAGCGAAATCAACCAGTCCCAGAACGGCATCTTAAGCATACTTTACATCACATCCGCTGTCCTGTTCGGCCTGTCCCTTATTATTCTTCTGGTATTTACCCAGACCGTGTACCTGCCCCTTCGCAAGATTACAGTGGGTGCCAATGAATATGCGGCCGGAAATCTGGATTACCGGGTTGATGTCAAGACCCACGACGAGATGGGTTACCTCTCCGACACCCTGAATTACATGTCCGATGAGCTGAATAAGATGGAGGAATACCAGAAGAATTTCATTGCCAATGTATCCCATGACTTCCGCTCTCCCCTGACTTCCATCAAGGGATATCTGGAAGCCATTCTGGACGGCACCATACCGGCTGAGATGTATGAAAAATACCTGTCCAGGGTCATATCCGAGACAGAGCGCCTTCACAAGCTGACAGAGAGCATGCTTACCCTTAACTCCCTGGATGCCAGGGGCTACCTCTCCAGGACCAACTTTGATATCAACCGTGTCATAAAGGATACGGCGGCCTCCTTTGAAGGCACCTGCGAGTCCAAAAATGTAAGCTTTGATCTTACCTTCTCAGACGACATCCAGATGGTCTTTGCCGACCTTGGGAAAATACAGCAGGTCATGTACAACCTTATTGACAATGCCATCAAGTTCAGCCACCACGATTCCACCATCTACATCCAGGCATCAGGGCGGTATGAAAAAATATTTGTGTCGGTCAAGGACACAGGCATCGGCATACCCAAGGACAGTTTAAAGAAAATCTGGGAACGTTTTTACAAGACGGACCTGTCCCGCGGCAAGGATAAGAAGGGCACCGGACTGGGCCTGTCCATTGTAAAGGAAATCATACAGGCACACGGCGAGAACATTGACGTGGTCAGCACGGAAGGCGTGGGAACAGAGTTTATTTTTTCACTGCCCCGTTCCACTAACCTTTAGGAAATGTCTGTAACACCGGATTTCAGGAGCTTATGGGAATGTTTCCCAGTATACAAATGTTTTATAATATCGTAAGATATTTACCAGAAAATTGTGATATAGTTATATTGTGGAGAGATGTACGATTCATTCCAATATGATTAGAAAAAGAAAGGACAGGCAGACATGATTACATGGAAAAAAGTGGGCACCGCATTGTTAGTTGCCTCTCTTATTTCTTCCGTCCTGGCTCCTGCAGCCATGGCGGCAAGCAAGAAGAAGGTGGGCAAGATTTACCTTACCATTGACTATGACATACGTACCGGACGTGATGGGGGAGACGTGGAGGTCACTGCTACCGGAGACAATACCAGTCTTTATTATGTAGACTCCTGGGAGGTCACCAATGATGATGGAGACACCTGGAGCAGTTCCAAGCCGCCTCAGGTAGACATCATCCTGGGGGTGGAGGATGAGGAGGAATACTATTTTTCCAATACATCATCCAGCAACTTCAAGCTGACCTTAGGTTCCTCCAGCAAATACCGCTTTGATAAGATTAAATTCGTAAACGCTAAACGCAAAGACAGCAACGCCACTCTTATCCTTACGGTCCAGCTCGTATTTGACAAGGATGCGGATACCAGCGCTGCTGCTGCCCCCTCCAACCTTCAGTGGGATTCCGCCCACAACGGGAACGGTTCCTGGAACGAGGTTTCAAGCGCCAAATATTATCAGACCCAGCTGATTAAAAACGGAGCTGCCATAGGCGAAATCAAGGACATCTATAATACCTCCTATGATTTCAGGGAGCAGATTACGGCCCCCGGCACCTATCAGTTCAAGGTCCGCTCCGTAAAGTCCAGCAACAGCGCCAAGAGCAGCTGGAACACATCCGGCTCATGGACAGTAAGCGAAGCAGATATCGCTGCCCTGGGCAATACTGTCTCGGACAATTCCCAGCCAGCGGCAGGCACCTGGCAGACAGCAGCGGACGGCCGCTGGTGGTACAGCAATGCAGACGGCTCCTATCCGGTCTCCAGCTGGCAGCAGATTAACGGCCAGTGGTACTATTTTGACGCGGAGGGATATATGGCCACAGGATGGATTGAACTGGATGGTAAGAGTTATTACCTGGATCCTTCCACCGGAGCCATGTATGCCAATACACGCACGCCTGATAACTGCTGGGTCGATGAATCCGGCGTATGGATTCCCGGAATGTAGCTGACCGGGTATTTACAGGGGAAAGATACGTTACAGTTAAAAAATTCCTTTATCAGACAAACAGGGAGCAGGCACATCAAGACAAACGTGCCTGCTCCTTATTAATTTACTAATCACCCCTGCAGTATCAGTCCTACAGTACCAGCCTTGCGGCCCCGTATATACCTGCGTCATTTCCCAGGGTGGCAAGTCCCAGCTTACCCTTGTACTCGGATATGGGGGTAAAATAATCATAATGCTTCTGGATAACATCAATCAGAAACTGTCCTGCCTTGGATACGCCTCCGCCTATAACGAAAATTTCCGGGTCAACTATCATGACGGCCATGGATAAAGCCAGTCCCAGGTAGCGTCCCACCACATCCATCACTTCATTGGCCAGCTCATCCCCTGCCTTGGCTGCGTCCAGCACATCCTTGGCCGTGACATCCGCGCCATACTCCCGCAGTGCAGATGGCTTATCGCTGGCTTCCATCTTCCTTCTGGCCTCCCTGGCTATGCCTGTGGCCGAACAAATCTGCTCCACACAGCCCACTCCGCCGCAGTTGCAGTGCTCCCATTCCTCATCTCTTACGTGAATGTGGCCAATTTCACCGCCCAGACCGTGACGGCCGGCAATGATTTTCTCATCAATAATGACACCGCCACCCACCCCGGTTCCCAGGGTAATCATGACCAAATCCTTATATCCCTTGCCTCCGCCCTGCCACATCTCTCCCAGGGCAGCCACGTTGGCGTCATTTCCGCTCTTTACAGTGACTCCGTCCAGCAGGCGGCTGAGTTCTTCCTGGGGATTCATCCGGCGCCATCCCAGGTTAACACATACCTCCACAAATCCATCCGGCATCACCGGTCCGGGGACTCCCAGCCCGATACCTGCCAGGTCCGTCTTGAGACTCAGCCCTCTTTCCTCCATCCTGGCACGGATGGACCGGGCCACATCAGGAAGGATATACCTTCCGCCCTCCTCTTTACGGGTCCTTACTTCCCACTTGTCCAAAAGCTCTCCCGTAATCTCAAAAAGTCCGATTTTTACCGAAGTTCCTCCGACATCTACTCCGATACATTTCATCCCCATGGTATCTATACTTCCTTTCACTTTTATTCCTGCATTACTGCAGCTTTATTTCCGTCATTTTCTGAGGTCCCATGACAAGAAGCGTTCCCGGGAACCTTCCTGCTGATACCTTGCTGACCGTAAAATCAAATGTTCCGTTATATTTCTCCGTACCTGTCATGTTGTAAACCTTGCAGGAACTGTCATTATACAAAAGAATCAAATCACCGTCAATATCAAAACCGGTATACTGGTAGTTAAAGGACTTTTCAAAAACAGGGCTTCCTTCCCTGTCATAAATTCTCAGTCTGTAAGGATCGCCGCCTTCCACATTATCCGTAACAATGCCAACCTTGTCCTGAGCATATGTAATGCTCCTTATATTCTCCTCTATGGGAATCTGGCTCACCAGCTCCGGCGATGTCTCCACTCTGGTTGAAAAGAACTGTATTCCCTTATCCGAGAATATGACGGAATGGCTCTCATCCAGAAACCTGACCCTGCCCGCCATGGCATCTCCCAGGTCCTTGGGAAAGAATATGCCCACTACACGGTTGGGATCATTCTTACCCAGTCCGAAATTATAAAATACAATCTTGCATTTTATCATACCCTGGTCCAGATACATATAGGATGTGATAAGCTGCGTACCATTGGGCGAAAGACTTAAGTCCACCGGATACCCGTCACCTGACAGCAGAGACTTCACCATGATGTCCAGAGGGCTTCCATCCCTTTTATATAAATAGATATAGCTGGCCTTGGAATCCTCCTGAAGGGCAGCCACCACGCCCTTGGCGGACACTGTAACCCTCAATATGGGCAGCAGCGTGGTAGCCTGCCCCTGGGTCCCGTTTTGGTCGCATATGTAGATGCTGTTGCCCTGCTGGTCGCCAATAGCCACAAAATCGCCGTTGACTGAGACCACAGGAGATCTCATCTCATAGCTCTGCACCCACACCACCTTGCCCTTGGCATCCAGATAGGTAGCTCCATCCTTGGTATATTTGAGGACTCCGTCCCCGAAATCCCTGTACCCACAGAAGCTCCCTTCCCCCTGGGCCGCGGCTTCCTGGGCCTCAGCCACCAGATCCCGCTCCCAAACCGTCTGATAATCCGTAAAGGTGTGGTAGCGTTCATAGCGGGACAGCATCAGGGCTGCTGTGGCTGCCAGAGCAGCAAGCACTGCCAGAATAATCAGGCGCTTCCTGACTACGCGCTGGTGCGCCTTATGTACGATTTCCCGGCTGTCCTCCTCTTCCTGGAAGGGACTGCCGGAAGGTACGATTTGACGCTTCAGCTGCTTTTTTTTATTTTCACGGCTCATAGAATTGGTACTGCCCATCCTGCGTTCTCCCAAAATTCGTCTTTTGCGTATATGCAATAGTATACAACAATTTTGGATAAAACGCATTATCTTTTTCCGCCAGAAGTTTCCAGGCATATGCTTATGGAACCAGAAGCTTTTGACCTGCAAATATATTGTTTTCATCTGTCAGGGAATTAA
>OGZD01001911.1_pt1 | contig 14258 bp, 6 predicted proteins | sample 1576701 | NCBI WGS metagenome assembly OGZD01 (sample SAMEA3541487, study PRJEB24748) | human gut metagenome | biome: human gut; feature: human-associated habitat; material: faeces | place: China | collected 2012
TAAAAACCTTCATATCCCAACGTATACTGCTGCATCCAACGTTTCACCCCCTGGGGAACATCGTATGCCGTATGTTCATCCACGACAAACTCTTCCGGCGCAACAGACTTCACCCCGTATTTAAAGGCCACACCGTCATCATACGCCCTGATGGTCACGTCCAATATGTTGCCGTCCTCATTCTCAAAAGAATAAACCCTTTCAGTCCCATGGTTCACGCAATGACTGCGTTTTCCTGTAAGCATCCGGTAATCATCCGATATCGGCTTCGCCTCCGATACGCTTTTAAATTTCAAGTTGCCGGCATATTTCTGCCGGTTCGTTTCCACTCCCAAATTGACCAATGGCAACGCCCGTTCCCCGTTATAATACACCTCGAAAGACACATCGCCATACTCACCCTTGTCAAGTTCTGTCATGCCCACAACCAAGTGCCTGTCCGGAGAAACCACTTCCTGTTCTTCTACTCCACTACAGGAAGGAAGCCCCACGGCCAGTCCCAAGCACCACACCCATTTCAAAACTCCTGTCTTCATTCTTTTTCTTTTTTAATTATTTCACATTAAAATACATACTATATTCAGATCACAGTCGCGCAGCCCCTCAATAATTCCGTATCGTGGCATATACCCCATAGGATTCCTTGTCCACATCAAACAAGGGGCGAAGCCGAAACTCGCGTTCTCCGTTCTTCAGGACAAAACGTCCGGACTCACTATCCGCAAACGACAATCCTGCAAGTATCTCATCTTTGTTGCCTTTCAATATCACCTCGTCACGGGTCTCGAAAGCCAACAGCATCGGGCCATAAAACACAGCCAACATATTTTCCTTATCCGGCATGGACTGCAAACGGAATGCGTAACGAAACTCTATCCGTACCCTGTCACCATCTGCCCAACGCCTTGAAAGCTTCAGGAAGGAAGACGGACGTACCGGCATTTCCTGCTTCTCGCCGTTCACATATACCACTGCACCATCCGTCCAGGCGGGTATGAACAAATTCAACACGAAATCCACCGGACGGCGCACCGACACGGTGAAATCCACTATCGGTTCCACAGGAAATCCCCCGGCTTGTTCCAAACCGACCTTTTTATCAGCCCAATGCACTTTGGAAGGCACGTATAAATTCACATACACGGCCGAGTCGTCATGATAATAAATGCCGTTGTTCAATTTGGCAAAAGCTTCGGCACAAGACCCGCTGCAACACTTGAAGTCGTTGTCCGCCATGTACGCCTTATGACGAGGTGACCCCAACGGCAAATGGTAAACATAAGCTCCCGTGGAACGGCTCTGCACGGGAAGCACCGCATTATAGAACATGTTCATGTAAACATCCGCATAACATGGATTACCCGTCCACGAAAAAAGACTGGCATTCAACCGCTGCGTGTTATGGGTCACGCAACTCTCCGCAATGCCTTTGGTCAAAGTATTGCACAGATGGCAAGGTTCGCCCCAATGCTCTGCCGTCAACGAAGTCTCGGTCGTGACGTTCGGGCGCGGACCGCTGCTTGTGCCGTTGACATACGCATGGGAATGCATGAGCATATTCCAAAAGTTCGCAACGGACTTCCCGTAACATTCCTCCCCCGTGGACTCATACCGCCGGGCAAAACCGTTCACCAAAGCAATGTGCGTATTGGCATGCAATCCGGAAAGAATGTCCTCGTTCCGCACCAAGGGTTCCAAAAACCATGAGGGGTCAAACAAGGAAGCCAGTTCCAAATACCGGGGTTTTCCGGATACACAGTAAAGTTGGTACAACACTTCGTTCATGCCCCCCATCTCATTCTGGGGATTGGCATCTGCCGTGTACATCATGCGTGCGACAGTCGCCGAATCCAGTTTCGACATGCGCCTGTCCACATAACCGGCCAAGCCCTCCACCATGGCGTATGCCTTTTCATTCCCGGTGCGGAGATACACGTCCAACAGTCCCTGCATGATTTTGTGAAGCGTATAATACGGTGCCCACACACCTGTAAAACGCGTCTCCAACACCTCTATGTCCGTTTCGGGAAAAGCACTTAAATAACCGTTGCCGTGTGCTTGCTGGCAGGCATACATGCCCTCGACGACCTTCTCCAAGTTCCGTGCCAACCCGGCATCTTCATATCTCTCCACCAAAGCTGATACAGCCGAAAGATAATGTCCCACGAAATGTCCCCGCAACCCTACGCCGGGCGACTCCCAGCCTTCCAAGGGCTTTGCCACGGAAGGCAAGCCTGCGTTCACCCTGAAATTATGCAATAACCTGTCCGGTTCCAACGACTTAAGGAAAGCGGTATTCAGGTTTTCCCGCTGCTTAACCCACGAAGAAGCCAATTCCACGTCATGGCTTGGAAACGGCAACAATATCTCCGTCGCAGAAGAGCTGACGGCCATCTTGCCGCCTGCTTCCATCCGAACGGCTACCCAAAGGAAAAGTATAAACCAATAATGTGCCTTCATACACCCGTATCATTTATTCCTACTGCAAAGATACGCCCTTTCCACCCATCATAATAGGACAAAACCACCAAAAAGATAGGATAAAAAACTTTTTTATCACGATTCTCTTTCCATGCCATGCAAAAACAACTTGGCGTGACATTTCCATCCCTCCGTACGCATTGGCTTTCGCAAAGGTGAGAGAGCCCCCGGAAAACGACCTTTCACCCAACACGAACAAACGAATATAGACATTCTTTTGAACAGCAACACCAAACGGTAACAAACCACCAGTTCGACCAAGGCCAGACATGGCGGCAGGACAAACGTCCAAATCATGGGTACATAAAATCCCAGACTGTTGAACAGGTATTCCAACAAAAAAGTCTGCAACCAATAAATGCCCAAAGTAGACCGTCCTATGCCATTCAATGCCGTTGCGATTCCTTTACCCTCAATAAGGCGGTAAACGTAGGGAGACAACAGGAAAAACGACATGCTGCCTGCAATGCCTATCGCCAGACGATAGAGCACCACAGAAAGGTTCTGCACGTCCCACGTGAACGTCCCCCAGTCCAACACCTGAGTGGAAACCATATACACCGTAAGCCTCCCGGACCAAAATGGCAGCATAACACCAAAAGCCACAAGGGAAATCCCTAAAAACCATTTGCGGTGGCGGTCCAAAAGGGATTGATTCAGCTTACAAGCATATCCCACCCAAAACATGGGAAGCATAAAGTTGAAGTTCGCCACGCCGCCATAGGGCAAAATGCCGGACAACACGACAGTCACGAGGGCTGCCAGCCAAACATTCCGGAACAAGCGGATGGACAAGAATCCCACCAAATAACACAAAAACACACATTTCAAGAACCACACCGTGTTCATAAACCCCATCCAATCGGGAGTGAACAGGGCCGGCCACGGGTTATGCCCCATGACGGACACCGCCGTCCACACTATGACAAAAGCCGTCACCGAGGGCAAGAGCAACTGCACGAACTTCTTTTTCAACAGTTCTCCAAAAGTGAGCTTCAACGAAGAACCGAAGAAATAACCGCACAGCAACATGAACAGCGGCATGTGGTAAGTATAAATAAAACTCCAAATAGGGTTATCCCAATAGTCATTCCCCGTGAGTTGTTCCACAGAATGCCCCAACAAGACACTGCCAATGGCAAAAAACTTCAAGAAATCAAGATAAGGGATGCGGGCTTTCGAAGTTTCCATCAGAATGATATGATTAATGTTTTGAATAATTGCTTTCCGCCATTCCCCCACTTCACAAGCGGCATTCCGTGGCCGCCCCGTCGTAACGGACTTCTACACCCGCCCCTTCACGGAACACCTCGTCCGCACTGCCGCCCAAGACCACGCGGAACTTGCGGGACTCCTCCATACCGGGAAACGAACCTTCGCGCTGCCCGACGGACAATACACCCCGGCTATCGTCCCATTCCATCCGGATGGTCGAGAAACGCCCCTGTTCGTAACCGTAATTGTCGCCTTCGTCCTCATACAGGGTGAAAACGGCATCCCTTCCGGGATAGACCACGATGGTAAGTTCTTTTCCCGGCAACTCTCCCGTATGCTGCACAACCGGCCCCATCGGAACAATGGAACCCTGGCGCACGAACAAGGGAATCTTGTCGATTGGCGCATCCGCCTTGACATCCCGGCCGCCCCGGTACTTCTTCCCGCTCCAGAAATCCACCCAGTCCGTACCTTCCGGCAAATATACGGCCCGAGCCTTTTCCACACCCTGCAAAGCCACGGAACCTTTATCATAGTACATCGGACGGGTCACGGGACACACCAGAAAAGCCGGACCGAACATGAATTCGTCCTTGATGTCGTGCACACGGGCGTCGTCCGCAAAATCGAAAGCCAACAACCGGCTCATGGTATAGCTTTCTTGCGTGACCTTCCCGGCCAAAGAATATATATAAGGTATCAGGCGGTAACGTAAACGAATCATGCGCAGGATACTGTCATAAAAAGGCTCGCCCGGCCGGCCGAACCGCCAAATCTCACGCGGAGTGTCCGTGCCATGGCTGCGGAACAGAGGCAAAAATGCCCCGTATTGCAGCATCCGCACGTAATATTCCCGGTAACCCATATCGTCCACGCCGGCATCGAAATCTCCCGCACGAAACCATTCGCGCCCTTTCCGCGTGAAAAACGAACCGATATCCACCGTCCAATAAGGGCAGCCCGTAGCCATGAAATTCAACCCCTGCGGAATCTGCTGGGCGAACGACTTCCACGAAGCATGCGTATCGCCGTTCCACGTGATGGTAGAATAACGCTGTTGTCCCGCATAACTGGAACGCGTCAGGTTCACCACTCGCTTGCGGTCGGTCGTGGCACGCTGGTTTTCGTACAGCCCCTTGGAATGATACAACGAGAAAAGGCTGCTCCGCTCAGCCCCCAACACACCGTCCAACAAAGCCAGATTCCCTTTCCACCGTTCTTTATGGCTGTCCCAACCGTATCCTTCGGGCATCGGTCTCCAATCCGCATCCAACGGTTCCGTGCAGTCGCACCACCAAGCATCGAAACCGTTGCCGAAGAATTCCCCGTCGGCATATTCCCAATAGCGCGCCCGGGCCAGGGGATTGAAAGCGTCATACACAGAACGGGGCAACATAAAGCCACGCCTCTCAAAGTCTTTCGTCTGGGGGCAGTTCGTCGGGTTGGGCCAAATGGACACCATCAGCTTGGCATCCCACGCATGTATGGAATCTGCCAACGCACGCGGGTCGGGATAGTTTTCACGGTTCATCTTCATGTACCCCCACTGTCCGCCAGGCCAATAATTCCAATCCTGCACGATGACATCCAAAGGCACCTGCCGCCGACGGTATTCCTGCACGACGTCCACAAGCTCCTTCGAATGGGTATAGCGTTCCTTAGACTGAATGTAACCGAAAATATACCGGGGCATCATCGGAGATTGTCCCGTCAACTTGCGGTACTGGGCCACGACGCGATCCATCGTAGATCCTTTCATGAAATAATAATCCACCTCCTTGGCGGCTTCCAATTCCATGAAACCGCCTTCCGCCCCGTCTTGGAACTTCATCCCGCAACCCGCATCGAACAACAGGCCGTAGCCGGCCGTGGAGTTCAACACCGGTACCATCTCTTTCAGGTTATGCTGGCACAGGTACATCGTCTTGCCCCGCAAGTCGAGGAAATCTTCCATGTGGCATCCCAAACCGTAAAGCGCCTCGCCTTCCGACCAGCGGAAATGATTCCTGAACTTCCAAGTCCACCCCACCGTGTCGCGGCGAAGCACGTCCATCACTTCCTTCTCTCCGTCGGCCGTTTTCTCGATTCGCCTGCTATCCGGGTCGTAAACGACGTTTTCCATATACGTCTTCTCCGCCTCGCGCGGCATGTCCTGACGCTCGGAAAGCAAAACCTTTCCCGTGCGGGCATCCTTATAAGTGAGGGCACAAGTGTTCAAATCCACCCGCACTTCCAGGCTGTCCGACTGCAAAGAAAGCCCCCCTGACACCGAAGCTACCTGAAAAGGAACCTTGTTTTCCGTCCGCTCCACGCATACTATAGTACCGTTCCCCAAAAAATCGGCTTCACGCGTATAACGTACCCTCACGATGTCCGGACTCACGAACTCCACACGCATTCGCCCGTCCGCCGTACGGCAATATACCCCATTCTTTAGCATGACATAACCGTCGTCCGCCGCCGTTACAGAAACAGAGCCGACAAATATAAAAAAACACAATGCGGCACCAGTCATAGACTGGAAACAAAACCTTCCAGTCTTTCTTGTTTCAATAAAACTCCTCCACGAATTTATAACCTCTTCTATTTTCATATATATATATTTTTTTTTGCTTTTCATCAAAGTGGCAAAGATATATTCTTCTCATTTTTCATTTATAGGATAATATCACATAAATATAGGACAATAAGAACAAAATCTCACATCAACAAACCATCAGACAATCTATCGGATATATACACCGTCGTGGTGAACGGCAATAGCTCCGGGATATTTTAACCTTATCAGTAAAGATCTTCTCCAAGCCCTCCGGCTCCACAAATGTCTATCGGAACTAGTTCCATGAAGTCAAGTGTAAAGTCCGAGGTTTCACCACTGGTCAATACGGAGCGTAGACGTACGGAATGGTGAGTATTAGGTCTTACTTCTACGTTACAGATTTTACGGCGCAGCAAATTCACACAGTTATAATAATTAGTACATGTATTGGCACTATATCTCGGTGCGTCATTCCCATCATTTCCCCAAAACAGGCTTTTGGGAGCACTATAGTAACCATTATTTTTCATGATACGGGCGTTTTCTTCCAACTCTTCCGTGGAATAGATTCCGCTTGTATTCTCATCTTTGTTGCGCCAACCAGACCATCCGTTATAAAGCCCACCTATGCTTCCATCGTTTCCAAAAATACGCATATCCATCGGAAGCCCTTGCGGAATGCCGTCCACATAAACCTGGCCAATTCCTCGAGAAGCCAAAGCAGTATAGCCTAATCGTAGTTCATACGTGCCAGGAGGAACATTCGGCAAACGGAAAGTTATGTCATAACTTGTCCCCAATATACCGACCACATCCCCTCCCATATTAGACCATTGAACAATGGGACGCTCTAAAAAGAAAATGGTATTTTCGCTGAACTTCACGTTCTCCAGATAACCCGGTGGAAGATACCAATTGTGCCCTCCTGCTTCAGTTCCCTCTTCGCTGTTGTCTCCGGCGTTGTAAGCCTGTGTGGGATTTCCACAGAGACGTATATTATTAGTGGTCAATTCCGGCCACAACGTCAGGACATCAATGCGCATGCGTGTGTTCATCACCTTGTTACGCATGGTCTGGTCATAAGCCAATACGTCATCCACATAATAATATGCCACATTCAATGAGAAATTATCGGCATCTTCAGGAATCGTCAGATGTGCACCTCGGATACGTTCGTAGTTATTATATACACAAGCTTCGCTGTGGTTTATGTAGAAATCTCTTTCATACTCCACGGATGGATCAATTGTACGATACACCTTTTCCAGTTTGACTGTAGAGAAATCGAGCATTGTGCCTACCCATTCCGTGGGATCGGCATAAGCCGTGTTGACTTGCCAGCAATTGATAAGTTTGGCCGTACTGGTGAACAGACGATCCAGGATATGATAGGAAAGAAGCATGTTCAAAGGGTTATGCCTACTTTTCAAGGAGGATTTGTTCCAATACAACTCCTTATATGTTTTTCCGGTAACGGATTCTATCTTATCTAATCCGAAAATGCTGGCTGAAACATTATCATCGTATTTTTCTACTGCTAAATCATATAAAGCATCGATTTTTTGATCCATAGTCATATCCTCGCTGAAACGGTCAGGATATTTCTCATAGAGGATTTTGTCGGGTACAATGAAAAGGGTGAAACCACTGTACCGATGATCCGGCCGTTTACCTACGTAGTCTTCGTTTCCGATATGCATGCTTTGTGTAAATGGAACATAATTGTTTTTCCAGACCTCATAATCGTCATCGCGATAACGGGACAGAGAATCGAGCAGAGCAGTCCGTTTGAGGGCTTCATAGAAAATAGCAAAATCTTTGTGGTTCTCATCCAAGAGACTGGCTCCCAAGCTGGTGTTGGGGACTATCACCTTATCCACTGGATGTACCACACCGTTTTCTACGGAATCGTTTTTCAATTCATTGATGATGACTGCACGCCGATTGATGACACTGAGTGTCATACCGTTAGAGTCGACCGTGTCACCGTCGGTCACAATAATTACAGGAAGGTCAAGCTGGTTACTTTCCTGATGAGTTTCGGAAAGATTATATGTATATAAAGCACGTTCCACTAAACAGGCCTTGACCAAGGTATCGCAGAAAGACTCCGGAACTTCTTCAACAGAGGCATATCCGTTTTCTTTCAGGAAATCTTCCACTCCGGAATTTATAGGAGGGAAAAGCGTACGTGCCCCCCGGCTGGCTAGTAGATCCATTCTTCCGGCTCGCTCCACAATGCGTTTGAATTGGCTGAAATCCTCATGATTGTTCAGAAAGTCGCTCATCATCTCACCAGTAAAGGTATAGTAGTTTTCGGTTGCAAGGTCGTCATTACAACTGGAAAAAAAGATTATCTGTAGTGTTGAGAGCCACAGGACGCATACGAATAGCCAAGATTTGAATTTGTTTTCCATATCTTTGAGAATTTATCAACAAACACTAATTAACTAATACCTTCACAGTTTTTTTCGTTCCATCGCTCATCATGTCCTGACGAATATAGATGCCACGCTGCTTCGGTTCAACCACACGTATGCCGTTAAGCGTATACCATACGGAGCTTACCACGGTAGCCATACCATCGGTAACTACACCGTCGATACTATCTACGAAACCATCCGGTTTGTTAGCATCCCCATCTCCATAATAATAGAGCCGGAAGTTGTCAAAGCAAGACCAGTCATTCGTCATCATCCCTGTCTTGCGTACACCCAATACAGGCTCTTCGCCTTCTCCTACATAGAAATACGTTTCGCACTCATACGCCCCGTCTTCAAAAGCAAGTTTTGCTCCTCCCGGTTGGTTAATGATGAAATGATACAACATATCGGATTCCGGAAACAGAGAATCAGGCAAAGCCACATCACTCGTTTCATATTTATATTCACTGACATTATCGAAAATGGATAGCAACTTTTCGTTCCATTTACCCTCACCGGACTCTATAAACAATTCGGCATTTTGGGCATCCATACTATCACGACGAGCCACACCGGCCTCGATATAACCACCCGCACGATAGAAACCGTTCAACACAACACGGTAATATCCCGCAGGCACGTTGTACAACGGTTGATACACCTCGCTGCTATCACTGTAAATTTCACAGACCGTGGCATCCGTAGCCCCTGTCATATTAGTTAAAGATTCCATAATCCATCCGTCGGTAGACTTTACGTCTACGATTTCTCCTTGTTCATTCTCACTCTTGGTCTGAAAACCCGGATTGACAATCAGACCCGTGGCATCTACCGGGAAGTTTTTGCTAGCCTTAGCGAATTCGATATGAGCACTCAACATCTTAGAATAAACCTTATCCAAACGAACGGAATAACCGTTGATTTCATCCATAGTAGTAAATATTCCTTGCCCTACAATCTTGCCGTCGAGGATTTCATCAACCAAAGTATTCAGTTCACCGTATCCCTCAGTCCCGATGTATGCTTCGTAACTAACTTCACCCGTACCGGTCAACTTTTCTTTATGATTGAAAGTTTTAGTCTTCAATGCAAAAGCCACCGCCATAGACTCTTGTCCCAATTCAATAGCTGTATTTAGCACTTCCGTCTGTTTTTTATAAACTTCAGGAGTCAAGTTACCTATGGCAGAAGCTGCCTCTATGGCTTTGCTCAAACCGTCCTTGGCCTCCTGCGTAGTCAAAGAATCGGAAGACAACATTTCCTTAGCATCACGAATCAAGGCATCCAAGGCCGCTTGAGCCCCTTCCATATTGCCGACACCCAAATATTTTATCTGGAAACTATCATAGACTACCCAAGCATCCCCCCAAGTCACAGCCGACATCTTTACACCCACGCGGAGTTTCCCGTCTTCACCCACATAACAATCCACAACATTAAGGTAATTATTTCCATTTTCCTCAAAAATAACTTGCGCAGAACTTGTCCCGTTACACAACCATTTTCCGGCCAAAAACGTTTCACCGGTCCATGTCACCTCCTCGCAATTTCCTGCCACATTCTCCTCTTGTGGGCACGCTGTTATATGAAGAAGCGGTTCGGAAGCATTGTTACCAAAAAGGTAACCCAATATTTTGTTCGTTTCGTCACCTTCCCGCCCCCATCCTTCATGCCATTGGTTTTGATTTGTAGAACTTGGAGAATAGAAGCCTTGCATGGCAATCTTATACGATCCCTGAGGCAAATTGCTGATTTCTTGATAGACTTCCCATTCTCTCCCATTCCACACTTCTGATAGAGAATGATTCTGACTGTAACTACCATCACCCGTCTTAGCCCATCCTTCTCCTCCCCTATCGAAGTCTGGGTTCACTATCAGACCGGTCACATTATCTGTTTCTCCGTTTACCAAAGCTTCCCTTACACACGACATCCATATCTTATCAGCACGAGACTGTATGCTATCCACTTCTGCCGGATCGAACGTCCTCTTTTCATAAGCGTCATCCAAACCATACACATATTCCTCATAATCGGGGAAGTCCAACTCCGCATAAGGCGATTCATCCCATGCCGTAAGAAGCTCTTCACTTTTAGCCTTCAACACCTCATAGGCATTCACATCGGCTTTTAACACCTCCATGCCTTCTTGTAATGAAGTAATCAGTAATCCCAACGTGTTGTCATCCATGCCCGGATTGGATACCGCCTGCTTAGCCACCTCTATCAATTGGTTAAATTGGGCTTCACCGGCAACCGAATATTTCTTAAACAGAAGGTCATAGTCATTTTTCAATGTCTCAGCCTGTGTAATGATTTTCTTCAATTCTTCGGCCATGCCTCCTTCCACTTTTCCCAGATATTCCAATTTAAAATTATCGACCACAACCCAGTTACAGTTTGTTTCCACCGTCTTGAATCCCACCTTAATAGTTCCATCCATGGCAAAAAACTCCAACACCGTGTTACGGAGCTGGGGCTCTTCTTCCACAAGAACCCCGTTTTTCAATCCGCCGAACTCCAAAGTATGAGCTTCCGCACGCGACTCGACACCTCCATTTTCTGCATAAAGATATACCCCCACAGGTACTATGGCCCGATCCGACTGCTGATACCCAATAGTATTGGCCGTCAAACGGTACCTGCCTGTCGGCATATTCTCCAAAACCTGAGACACCTCCACCGAACCCAAGTTTCCCCACGTCCATTGTTCTACAAAACGATCTACTTTGTATTGGTGATCGGTTGTTTCAAAATTGTATCCAGACTGAATATAAGGATTACCCACAGTAGCCCAACCATTCATACCATCTGTAAATGAATTGTTGACTATCACATTGGTAAAATCCACGGGGCTCTCCGGTGTCGCACTTGAACTCTGCCAATCCGTAATGGCTTGTTTCAAACGGCTTGTCATTACTACTACTTCCTCAGCCGTGGCATCGGGACTTTCGTAAACGTCTGCATATTCACCATAGCCTGTAAAGCCTACTTCGTCAGCCCGGCTCAACTGTTCCTTCAATTTCTTCTTGGCCGAATAAGTCTCATAAGTATCCGGCAACACAAACTTCCATTCATCTCCAGCATTTTCATATCCCGCCATACTCTTGTCTATCAACGGATCTACCTCGGTCTCTCCCTCGCTGACCGCCATGTATGAATTGGCATACAAACCTCCGTTAGCCGACACACCGTAAACCTTATCTTCATCAACCACCTTGATACGGTATACACCATCCTCAGGCACGATTTTCCACAGAATATGTCCCGTTTTGTTATGATCTACATAAATCTCAGCACCACCCGTATTAATGAACAACTCATGATATCCCCCATTGGTGGGCGCATTCATCATACTCAAACGCCACCCCCTTCCTGTGAAATATTCTGCGTCCGATTCCGGACGGCGACTTAATTCATAATCTTCACCATAAGTCAAAGTCACCTCCTGACCTTGATTGTCCACAATCAAACGTGTATTATAATTCCCCATGAACTTCTGCGTGGCTACATGATAAATATAGTACACCCCGCCTCCTGTTCCATCAGTAGACAAGTTCGGTTCTACGAATTGTAACTCTGGGTCTTCCCATGCAGCCCATAAAGGTAAGGTGGATGTCGCACCACAAAGTGCCATGACGGCCAGTAATTTGTTTTTCATTTTTGCAGAAAATTAAGTTAAAAATTATATGATCACTCGTGAATAGTCACATCATAGAAAACGCTTGTTCGTTTTCCTATTACAAAATTATACTTTTTCAACGTCTAAAAAGTTGCACTAATCCGTCAAAGAATAGGACTATATCGACTTTTTATCGCTATTTTCGAAGAAAAACAAATCAAAAGCTATGAAAGGAAAGCTTTGACCCTACAACAATACGCATAAGAATGCAAAGACAATACAACACAGGAAAATGACATGCAATGAATTATTGCCCTGCCATTTTACGCAGGATTTTCGGGAACTGCCAAACAAAAATCAAAGTGCAGCAAACGGCTGCGGCGGCATCGGAAACACCCTCGGCGGCGTACACGCCCATACCCCCCATCCAGCGCGGCAACAGCAGAGCCAACGGCACCAACAATATAACCTTGCGCAACAAGGCGATGAAAACGGACACCTTGGCCTGACCGAGCGCAACAAACATGTTCTGGCAAGCCCGTTGCAGGCCAAAAATCGTCATACCGGCCAGGAACACGGGCAAAGTATGCTCCACGGTGGCTATCAACCGTTCGTCGGACGTAAAAGCCGAAGCGACCAATCCGGGAAACAAAATCATGAAAAGGACAAGCAGCAGGTTGAAGGAAAACATCACCCGGACCACGATTTTAAAGCAGTCCTTCACCCGCTCACGGTTCACGTGGCCGTAGTTGTAACTCACGATGGGAATAAAACCTTGTGCGAACCCTGTCAGCGGCACGCTGACGGCCAACATCGCACTTTGCATGATGGCCAATGCGCTGATATAGATGTCGCCATACACTTTCAAACCGCTGTTCAACACGAAACCCACCAGACTTTCCGTACTGGCCATGATGAACGGGGACACGCCCAAGGCCAACGTGGCACCGATGATTCTCCTGTCGGGACGCATATACCTCCGCTCGATTCTCAACGTGGCCTTGCGCGAGGTCAGAAAATGCAACACCCACCAGGCACTGCAAGCCTGCGAGAGGATGGTGGCCAAAGCCGCCCCTTTCACGCCCATGCCGAACACGAAAATAAACACCGGGTCCAGCACGATGTTGCTCACAGCGCCCAGCACCACTGACTTCATGCCCACCGTGGCAAATCCCTGGCATATGATAAACTGGTTCATGCCGGCTGAAATCAAAGCAAAGGCAGTACCTGTCAGATACCAGCTCATGTACTGGTTGGCATAGGGAAATATAGCCGGTCCCGCGCCGAAGAATACCAGAAGCTGATCCTTAAACAGATAGGACACCGTCATAATAATAAGGGCCATACCTGTCAGAAGGGCGAAGCAGTTGGCCACCATCTGAGCGGCAGCCCTCTCATTTTTCTGTCCCAGACGGATACTCATAAGAGGCGCCCCTCCCACTCCAATCCAGCTGGCAAACGATGATATAAGGGTGACCACGGGACCGCATATTCCCACGCCGGCCAGGGCCAGGGCGCCAATCTCCGGAATATTTCCAATGTACATACGGTCCACGATGCTGTACATCACATTCACAAATTGAGCCAGCATGGAAGGAAATGCCAGCCTCCACACCAGCCCTCTGACTTTATCTGTATCCAGATTATTCTCTACTTTCAACTCCGTCTTCTCCTGATTCGATTTTATTCCTTTTGCCTCAATGGCAGGGACCTTATTCCTCTTTACGGCGGAACCGGTCTATGTCCCTCACAAGGACAGACAAACTGTCCGTAATGTCTTTAAACGCTCCGTAATGATACAGATTCACAAACAGCAGACCAATGGGTACGGCCAGAATCATTCCCGCAATCCCGTCCGCCTTAAATCCCAGATACAGCAAAAACAGCGTGAGAAGGGGCGGCAGGCCCATACTGTCTCCCACCAGCTTTGGCTGCACAATCTGCCTTGTCACCTGGGTCAGTACATAAATCAGCAGCA
>OGZD01001927.1_pt1 | contig 14108 bp, 10 predicted proteins | sample 1576701 | NCBI WGS metagenome assembly OGZD01 (sample SAMEA3541487, study PRJEB24748) | human gut metagenome | biome: human gut; feature: human-associated habitat; material: faeces | place: China | collected 2012
AAGCACCTTAAAATCACCATCATACACTAAATCAGTAAGTTGGCAGCATTACCCGACATTCGCAAGGACACCAGCCTGCGTTATTTATCGTCGCGTATAGAACTGCTGGAAGAACGCGCCCGCTGGCAGCAACGCCAGTCTCCTGAGGAGACTAAGCCAGAAACGTCCGGTCTCAATACGGTACCAGGCAAAATTTCACCTGGTACCGAATCAGGACTAAGCCGGAAACCGAGGCCTGGCGGCTTAGTCTCAAATCAGGACCGGGCTTCTGTACGTACTGTATCTACAGATATTCGTAATAGTACTACCGCGCGCGCGAACAGCTCACCGCCGAACTGGCCGCCGGAAATTCCGTTAACTAATCCTGAAAAACAGCTTGTCTTGCAGGCCATGCAGAACCTGCCGCCCCCGCTGCGCCAGGACGTGCTTGATGACGCAGCTCAACGCGTTGCCCGTGGCGGCATACAAAACCCGCTCGCCTATCTGCTGGCAATGCTGCGCAAAGCGCAGGGCGGTGAGTTTAATCAGTATCGACGCGGCAAAGCGACGGTGCCGGAGTTTGTGCCGCATGTGGTTTCAGAGCCGAAAATACCGGCTGAACCGCGTAAAAAACGGGATATCAGTAAGTTGGTTGCGGAGATTCGGGCGCAGTGTTTGGAGAAAAAGTGATGCCAGTGGCATCACCATTTGTCCACGCTTTTGTTTTCTGGGCCCATTCACTACTGATTCAACTCCTGTAGCAACCTAGTGTTAATATACAGCTTTTCACGGCCAACGCTCATTTCCTCCAACACACCAATTTCGACCAACTGCTTGAGGTATGTCGATGCCGTCTGGCGCTTGGCCACCCCACGTTCGACAAGGTTATCGATCCGACAATATGGTTGTGCAAAAAGCGCCTGGACAAGTTCATGGGTGTAGATTTTCGGTAGCTTCTCGCGTACATACTCTGTGGTTTCAGCCATTAATGCCCGCACAATCGATATCTTATCAGTAGTCCATCGGGACGTACTCTCCACAGCCTCCAGCATAAATAATATCCACGATTCCCAGTCACCCTCTTCTGTCACCCTACGAAGGAGCGTGTAGTAATCATCGCGTCTCTCCAAGATAAAGCGGGATAAATACAGGATTGGTAGCGAAAGCAATTCGCTCTGGATCAGATATAGAATATTCAAGATACGGCCCGTTCTCCCGTTCCCATCCGGGAACGGGTGAATGCACTCAAACTGATAGTGCGCAATAGCCATTTTAACCAATGGATCTAAATCATCATCACCGTGTATAAACCGCTCCCAATTCGCCAGTAGCTCACGAATAGAGTCTTCACCCACCGGCGGCGTATATACCACGTTATTATTCTGATCACGCAATACCGTGCCCGGAGTTTTCCTGATATCAGTTTGAACTGCACGTAATTTGGTACAGATAGCTACCGCTGTGTTTGTACAGAGTGGATAGTCCTCAAGATGGGTATAGCCATCATAGAGCGCTGTACGATAGCGCAGCGCTTCTTTAGTGGCCGGATCTGCGCCATCTGCGCGGTCAGCATACTGAAAGAGTTGATCGCTGGTAGTTACGATATTCTCTATGCGCGATGAGTCCTTCGCTTCCAGCATCGGGAGGATGTTTATCAGCAACCCTTGGTCAGGGATCAACTCACCAGCAGTTTTCAACTCAGCGATTGCTGCGCGCGCACTTATGCATGCTTTAAGTACGCTGCGTGTTTCAATGCGCTCCAGGTCAGGCGGCAGTATCGGCAAATCGTTGTAAGGGGTTTCTGCATTCCAGTTCATATGTTTATGAAAACCGTTTTAATCGACATATAACCATAATATGTCGTTGTCATCGACATGTCACGTCATCATGTTTAAAAAATCACATTTTATCGACATATCACTGGAACATGCCGATGCGGTAAATACATCCAGACAACATGTTTTAAAAAAGCAAATTTCATCGACACATAGCAAGAACATGTTGATACCTTAAGCATATCTCGACAATATGTTTAAAAAAGCGAATTCTATCGACACATAGCCAGAAAGTGTCGATGCCATAAGCATATCCCGGCAACATGTTTAAAAAATAAGGCTTTATCGACATATGGCTGGAATGTGTCGATGCGGTAAACATATCCAGAAGACATGTTTAAAAAAGCGAATTTCATCGACACATAGTAAGAACGTGTCAATGCCATAAGCATATTCCGGCAACATGTTTAAAAAATAAGGCTTTATCGACATATGGCTGGAATGTGTCGATGCGGTAAACATATCCAGAAGACATGTTTAAAAAAGCGAATTTCATCGACACATAGTAAGAACGTGTCGATGCCATAAGCATATTCCGGCAACACGTTTAAAAAAATGAATTTTATCGACATGTTCTAAGGTTTTCACCATAGACTATCACATAGACATCATCACCACTTTTCTCGTCTGGCTAGAGAATCTCTATATTTATCAGTTAACTTATATGAATTTATGGCTGATGAAGCCAATGAAGAAGAAAGTTCTATTTCAACGCCCAACACAGTAAACACTTTGAACAACCGCTCAATACTGGCGCTACCTGGGTTCGCCTCCAATCGCGCATAGGTTTGCTGTGTTACGCCAAGCCTCTCTGCAATATCCTTTTGGGTCAGTCCATTTACTTTACGAAAGCCAATCAGAAGAGGACGTAACTGATTTAAGGTCTTCAACGGATAAACAGTATTCATAAGGCATTCACCATTTTCTAGAACGTTTTACAGCCTATAAGCTGTTTTTAACCAATACTCCCTATAGACTGTAAAAAAGACGACTTAACCTAATGAACTCTACTCAATCACCGAGCTGAAACGGGAAATTGTTAAATTCCCCAATTCAAGTTTTTCGCGCGAATAACTTGAAGAAAAGGTGTGAATTAATTCTAACGCCAGATGGTTGGGCTAAGAGTGACAAATAAGGGAGTTTTTTATCTCTACATAAAAGAGAATTTTACGTGCCCTTTATGTAGAGATAAAAGGGAAAATAAGCTTTGATGCCAGTGAAATCACATCAATACCTATCAATCCAACACCAATCAATAGGTAAAAGGGTGATGCCATTGGCATCACATAAACGCCTATCAATCCGCAACTAATCAATAGGCAAAAGGTGATTTCAACGGCATCACATGAATACCTATCAATCCATCACAAATCAATAGATAAAACGACAATATCACTAGCTAGCCAAGAGAGCAGTATTATTCCACATAGTTTTTAGTTAGACATGCTTGGTAACAATGAATGAAATATTAATAACCATAGTATTGCTTTGATTTAAAATAAAGGCTATAAAAGCAAATAACTATAAAACATGAAAATAATGATTCTATTCTATATGTACATTAGATTTAAGTATTCACTGACTTAGGGGTAATAAAATGATCATACAGATGTCACTAACGAAAAACACAGGAAAACTTAACTGCTTGCATTATAAAAATAAGTACAATGCTTTTATGAAAATTAAAACCACAAGAAAAGTATAAAAATCATCATTTACTAAAAAAATCAAGTGGAGATAAAAACTTCATACTATATAATATTTAGAACTGAGGTTAAAAGATATGTCCGTTAATGAATCAGAAGAGAGGTTGCTTAACTCCACAAAGAAAACATTTCTGTCAATGTGGTCTCACAGCAATATTTTCTATAAGAAAGGAAAGGAAAGGAAAGGAAAGGAAAGGAAAGGAAAGGAATTTTGCGATGTAATGGTCGTCTTTGGCAATGATGTAATCATCATGTCAGATAAACTTATTAATTATAATATTGAAATTGACGAAAAAATCGCATGGAATAGATGGTATAAAAGTGCTATCGAAAGCAGCATAAAACAGCTAAATGGTGCATATAACCATATAAACTCATATCCCGACAATCTATATACTGATGCTCAAGCAACAGAGCCATTCTCAATGGAATTACCACATTCGGATGAAATATGCATTCATTTAATTGCTATCGCAAATGGTTGCTCTAACGCATGCTATAGAAAATACGGTCGCTATGGATTAAATATTGATACAGCATGTACCGGAAAAGACACCTTATTTACTATAGGTATACCCACAAGAAAATTCGTCCATATATTCAATGATAGCAGTCTAGATAAAATATTTACATGTTTAGATACAACCAGAGATTTCATTGATTACATTCAAGCTAGGGAAAACTTACTTACAACTTCAGATAAGTACATTAAAATATACTCAATAAACCTCAAGATGCGGGTGTGAGCACCTGAAAGTGATCGTTAATTCGGGATGTCAGTGAGTCCGCTATATCCGGCAGTGTCTGGTTAAAAAAGACAGATATTGCTTCCCTGAACTCTCGCGTACTGCTGAAGTAGCGATTATTCCGGGCATGTTCGTTCATTAATTTCCACATTCTTTCTATCGGATTCAGGTTTGGACTGTAAGGGGGAAGGTAATGCAGCCTGATATTTACCACTTCCGCCCAGTCTTTCACTAACTGTGAACGGTGGTAACCTGCTCCATCCAGAATAACGTGGATTTTCTGGTTATAATCAGGATAAACCTTTCGTATCTCATTGAGAAAAAGGGATACATTATATTCATTAATGGTTTTATATTCGCAGATTAGCGGTGACGTCAGTGCTTTCAGATTCAGCGCCCCCATGATATTCAGGCGTGTGCGGCTGCCTGTTGTTTTTACTGCTTTTTTCTGGCCTTTGCGTATCCAGCCATAGCTGATTTTAGTGGCCTGAGTCGGATGGACTCCATCAATAAAAAGAATCGGCTCATCACCCACAGTTGTTTTCAGTTCCTTATAATACTCAATGAATTGCCTTTGTTTCTCTTCACTGAGTTTATGGGGGACGCCTGACGGTTTTTTGTAGGTGAAACCATTACGATGCAGCCACTTATTCATCCCCGGAATGCTGAAAATGATGTTCCATGTCCGGGTGACAAACGCAATAACATCGCGGGTATGGTGAAATAAATTATCGGATAACTGGCTGATTAAAAAGGCCGTTTGTTCAGCACTGAGTTTGCTGTCTGAGCCGCCGTTTTCGGGCTTCAGTTTTCCTTTATTCAGGAATTCGCTGATATGGTGATCAATCGTTGTCTGATGCAGGCGTAAAGCCTGAGCAATCATGGCAGAACTCCAGCCTTCGGAAGCCAGAAGAATGGCTTTAATACGATCTCTGACTCGCCCGTCACGACTGGAATCATGAAGGCGTTCAAGTTCAGCTTTTTGTTGCTCAGTAATGAATATTTTCATGTTGGACAGCATGATCTTCTGTTGCTGAAAAATCAAGCATCTTCAATGATCACGGGTATAGACTTAGTTGTTGTCGAAAAAAGCACAGGAATAGTTTTTCTTTGTCAATTAAAACATCAAGAACTTTATGGTGCTGATCTACATGCAAAACATGTTCGAACCACTAGATTAAAAAAACAAGCGTCGGATTGGCTTACTTCGATGAACAATTGGTTAAACAGCATAACCGAAATAGAACTAAGAAAATCGTTGCAAATAACAAAACATGTACCAAAATTAACAACATATAAATTATTCATAACAAAACATTATGCCTATCCACTCAAAGAGCTATCAGATGAAGATACAGCGTATTGTAACTGGGCGCAGTTTATTTATGCCATTCAACTTATCGACGATGATAAGGGGAAAAGAAAAGATAGTATTTCATCTTTAATCCTCAAATTAAAAACTTTAAATCAGGAAGCTAACATTGAATATCTTCATGAGCCTACATCGAAATGGATGATAAAAAATTTAACTTTCAGTTTAGAGCAAGAAAGATAAATCTAATACTCCATTTTTTAAAATACCCTCTTAAAGGAGGGTATTTTAAAATTATTTGTTTTAATAAAAATTAAATATTATATTCATTATCACAACCAATAAACCGTTTATTTTTTACACTTGCATACTATAAAGACATGAAAGATCCCCCTTGTCAGGACTACGCTAAAGATAATAATAACGTCTATTTTCGTCATATATAATATTTGCTTGTTGCATTTCTAAAAAAAAAGAGTAAAATATCAAAATTTAGGAGTTACTTTTGGACTTATATGAAGGCAATTGACTTATTTGCGGGGGCAGGAGGGTTTAGTTTATCCGCCCACAATACAGGCGCTATAGATGTTGTTGCTGCTATAGAATTCGATAGCGCGGCTGCAAACACCTACAGAAAAAATATGTTAGAAAGGCTTGAGCATAAGACCGAACTTTTACAGGAAGATATTTTACTCGTAGGCCCAAAAAAGTTAAGAAAAAAAATAAAGCTCAAGAAAGGCGAGCTTGATATGATACTTGGTGGACCTCCGTGCCAAGGTTTTTCCAGTCATCGAATTAATGATGCTGGTGTTGATGATCCTAGAAATAAATTACTTTTATGGTATTTCGATTTTGTTTGTGAATTTAAACCAAAAGCTTTTTTGGTAGAAAATGTCTCCGGTTTGTTATGGAAGAGACATGAAGCCCATTTGAAACGCTTTAAGTTTTTGGCTTCCAAAAATGGTTATACTTTAATTCATTGTGATGTATTAAATGCTCGTGATTATGGTGTTCCGCAAAATCGCAAACGAGTTTTCATTGCAGGTGTCAGAAATGACATTTTAAAAAAAAGAAATAATATTGAGTTTCCACCTCAAGCTACTCATTTCAACCCTAATTCTAATGAAGTAAAAAACAATTCAAAAAATACGTGGAGAACCGCATCCTCTGTTTTTGAGAAGATGAATGATAACTTAATTCAAAGATATATATCTGAATACTTTCTTAAACATACTTCTTACTCAATTGATGAAGCACAAGAGCTACTTGAAAACCTAGAATATCAAGACGCACCCATAAGCGAAAAAGATCCATGCAACATACATATGATACCAACTGAGCGTATGGAAGAGCGTTTCAGAGCCACAAAACTCAATGGCAGTAGAAGCGATGCAGGAAAAGAATTTGAGCTAAAATGTCATTCCAATGGATACGCAGGCCATAAAGATGTTTATGGCCGCATAATGATTCACCTCCCAGCCAATACAATTACAACTGGGTGTAACAATCCATCTAAGGGAAGATTCATTCATCCATGGGAAAATCACGGCATCACTTTAAGGCATGCGGCAAGGTTGCAAACGTTCCCTGATGACTATATTTTTTGGGGTAATGCGACAGAGCAAGCAAGACAGATTGGTAATGCAGTTCCCCCTATGTTAGGCACAATATTAATAAATGCATTACTTAACATAATTGCACCCAATAGATAAGGTGTAATGTATGAAAAATATCAAAATTAGAAACTTAAATGGACCAAAAAATCATTTGATGATTACTTACCTTATAATAATAGAAGGTGAAAAATGGTAATTTCAGCAGCTTTTCAAACAAGAGCAAGGACAATTGATCATCTAGGGCGTGAGCAAATAGCTGATTGTCCAACCGCAATTTCCGAGCTTTGGAAAAATGCATATGATGCTTATGCTCGTAATGTTTCTCTAAATATATTTGACGGCAATACACCTGTGGCAACTTTAGTTGATGATGGGCATGGCATGTCGTTAGATGACATTATCAATAAGTGGCTTACAGTAGGAACTGAATCCAAGGCTACAAAAAAAGATATTCCATATGAAGATAGAAACGGAATAGATCATATTCGAGCAAAGCAAGGTCAGAAAGGCATCGGTCGTCTTTCTTGTGCGGCCTTGGGCTCATTAATGCTTTTAGTTTCCAAAAAGAAAGATAGCCCTCTTGTAGCTTGCCTGCTCGATTGGCGTATATTTGAAAACCCATATTTGATGCTTAATGATATAAAGATACCCATTATGGAATGCAGTGATAACAATGAATTAATCACTGTTATACCGGAAATGTTTGATGCTTTGATGGGAAATCTATGGGGTGATGGTGATGATATATTACGAGATAACCGTATTGAACAAGCTTGGGAAAATTATTCTGAATTAGAAAGAAATGAAAATAATTATATTACAAAAGAAGCTATCGAGAATACTGTAATTAATGCTTTTTTTGAGGAAAGGCATTTTCAATCTTGGCCTGTGTGGAATAATAAAACCACTCACGGCACAGCCATGTTTATAGCTGGAATTCATGACGATTTAATAGCTCAGCTATCAACAGATGCTGGTTCAGAAGCTCAAGGTGCAGAGGTTCGGGCTAAAGAACGCTTTCTTCAAACATTAAATAGCTTTGTTAATCCATTTAAAAGAGAAGGCGAAGAACAGATTACTGATTTCAATACAAGTGTTGTCGCATGGAATGGTAATCTGCAACGATTTATCATCGATGAAGTTAGAAACTTTGATATTTCAAACTTTGACCAGCTAGAACATATAGTTGAAGGAAGTATTGATGAAAGTGGATTATTTTCCGGGAAAGTGAAAGCCTTCGGAGAATGGTTTGATAATATTACAGTCAAACCTAAATCTGCATATAAGACCAGAAAAGATACTCGCTTTGGCCCTTTCTTTTTAAGATTAGGCACATTTGAAGTTATAAGAAAAAATAGTACATTATCAGATGAACAGCATGCAACCTTCGACCGTATCCGTGATCAGTTTGGTGGAGTAATGGTTTTTCGTGATGATTTACGTGTTATGCCATACGGACGTGAAGATAATGACTTTTTTGAAATCGAAAAAAGACGTTCAAAAAATGCTGGTTTATATATGTTCAGTAATAGGGCATGTTTTGGTGGTGTATGTATAACGAAAGAACATAACCCCAACCTACGAGATAAAGCAGGTAGAGAAGGTATAATTGACAATAAAGCATCTAAGTTATTTAGAGAGATAGTCGAAAACATTTTAATAGAAATTGCAAAAAGGTTTATTGGCCGCGCATCAAATATACGAGATGAAAAGCTAGAGGAAATAAATGCTAAACATGCTGCTTTGAAAGCAGACGAAGATAGAAAAAAATTATTACGTAAAGAGCAAAGAAGAATCAAAACATCGATTCAAAGAGATCGTATTTCTTTAGAACATTTAAGAAATGAATTTTATGAAATATCACAGCTTCTAAGCGACAAGAATAATTTTAAAGAACTAGAGGAGCTATTACAGCTCAAAGAAAACATCGACGTATTGGATGGTACCCTAAAAAACCTATCTTTAGGTTCAGTACCAAGAAATTTAGGGAGTATAGAGAAAGACTACCGTCAGTATCGCGATTTAGAGATTGATGCTAAAAGTCTTTTAAAGCAGATTAATAACTCTGTATACTCAGCGCTTGATCATTTTACTGTTAAAGATGATTATTCAATTGCTGAGAAAGACTTTCGTAGCAAAGCAGCCATATTACATGCGAAAATAAGAAAATTTTCCAATAAAGGACGCAATATATTAAAAGAAGAGATGTTGCGTTTCGAAAAGATAACAAACAATACAAATAAAGCTTTCCATGAAAAAACATCTCAATATTTATCCGATCTACAAGAAAATAGAACTTCACTCAAAAAAACACTTGAAAATTTAGATCTTGCTTATCAGATTCAAGACATTGAAATAGGTCAAACCTACGCCCCATATATTACCGCATTAGAAAGCTTAAGAGAGGAAATTGATTTAGAAGGCCTCGCGATCTCTTCAGTCAACGAAAATACACGGTTGAAGAAACAGGTAGAGCAAGTGAATGCACTCGCTCAACTTGGAATAACTGTGGAGATAATTGGTCATGAAATCGAAGGTTTCGATATGACTATTGAGCGAGGTATAAATAGACTGTCATCAACAAACCTCGATGAATATCAGAAAAATGCTTTATCAAGTATTACCCAAGCACATCAATCATTAAGCGATTCTTGGCGTTTTTTAAGCCCATTAAAATTATCAGGAGATAAGGTAAGAGCTTTCTTGAGTGGAAAAGATATTTTTGATTATGTTAATCATTTTTTCAACAGTAAATTTGAAAAAGATTCAATTGAATTTTCTTGCTCTACTAATTTCCTAGATATTTCATTATATGATCAACCAGCCAGAATTTATCCTGTGTTTATTAATTTAGTAAACAACTCACGATATTGGGTTAAAGAAACTAAAGAAGAGCGTCGAATTATTAGGTTAGATGTACTTGATGGTTTGATATATGTTAGTGATAATGGGCCAGGGGTTGATCCTGATGACGTGTCCGAACTTTTCACTATATTTTTCTCCAAGAAACAAAGAGGTGGTCGCGGGGTTGGCCTTTATCTCTGCAAACAAAATTTAGCGGTGAGTGGCCATAGTATTTTCTACGAAACAAGAACAGAGAAAAAAATACTAAATGGTGCTAATTTTGTAATTAATTTCAAAGGAATTAAAAATGCTTGATAATTCTACTTTCGATTACAAACCACATTTAAAATCTGCTTATATTGATCCGATTAGAACTGTGACAGTCATCGATGATGAATACCCAACTATTGATGATTTAATTTCACCGACCAAAGACAGTTTTTCTCAAGACAACATTTCTCGATTAAAAGATATTATTGATATAAGTCGAAGTGAAGAATATAATTGGCTTTTAGATGTCTATAATGGAAAAGAGAAGAAAATTCAAGAGGGAACCGTATCTAACCGTCTTTATCACAGTGATCTACTAATCTTGGACTATCATTTAGATGGAGAGGACTCTGGATATTGTAAAAAATCTATAGATATTATTAAAAATCTATCTGAAAATCGTCATTTTAATATTGTTGCAGTGCATACTAAAGGTTATGATGGACAAAAGGGTTCAGTTAATGAGGTACTAATCGATATTATTACTTCCTTACAGGAAAGACCCGCTATTAGTATTTTAAATGATAAAATCAAATCTAGAATAGATGATGCTTTAGATGAATGGGAAATCGAAGATCCAAGTATCAGGGAAGATCTAATTAATTCAGTTTCTACATTAGATTTACTTTTCTTGATTAATAAATTCGGGTCAAATTTAAGTTCAGGATGTTTCGACTACGAAGTTCTTGATGTTTTTCATAATATATTTGATCAAAAACCAGACAATATAAACATATCCAAAATATTGATTTTTAAATGGATCTCATCAGAAAAGTTACATAGATACGCTGACCAATTTAATAATAAGACATCAAAGTTCTTTGATTGGGGGACAAATGAAAACCACAATTGGATAAAAACAGAAGACTTATTTATTACTGTCCTTGGTAAAAAAGACACACCAATCAGTGACATACCGAATCAACTTTTGGAGGCTTTGTCAAACTCTAAACCACATCCGCACAAACTTATTTTATCAAAACTCAGAAGTGAAATTGAAAGTAATGGTAGCTATGCTGCAAGTAATATAATTAACAAAAAATTCTTACAGGCGGCGTGGCTAAAGGAATTACTTCAAAAAGAGGATGAATATGCTATCAAAACAGCTGCATGGCAAGCAGTAACTAAATTGTGGGAAGAATTAGCATACGAAATAAAACAGAGTCTTGATGATTTTACAATTAATCTTGTCCGCGACTTAAAGAAAATTAACTCACCTTTAAACTATTTCATAGAGAAATCTACACTTGATGCTGAACTTGAACAAATTAAACATGCAAATTGTTTCAGTTGTTCAAAAAAAATAACTGCTCATCATTTGGTTACGGGGCATGTTTTGGAGTTCAATAATAATCACTGGTTGTGTCTAACTCCTATGTGTGACCTTGTTCCTGGTCAGAAAAACGGAAATAGTTTACTCCCTGTTACGCTCGTGAAAATGTATGATGCGAAAGTTGCTTTAAATAATACACGTAAAAATATGCAAAACGAGCTTAAACTACCCAATTTGCCAGAAATCAACGAAGATGAATCAATTAGACAAATACTAAATTATTCCACACAGAATAATCTATTGTTCGTTCAGTCTGAACATGACGGGAAAATACATATTCTTAGTTTCACCGTTGGACTCGATGGCAAGGCAAATCCTAAAGCAATGGATTGCTATGTGGAAAATCAAGGTATTTTCTCTGAAGATAAAATAATAGCACTAAAATATGCCAAGCCCACTGAAAATGAAATGAACATAATATCCGTAGAAGCAAAAATAGTTGCTGAATTACGCTACGAATATGCTTTGAATTTATTAGGTAGACTCGGTGTATCAAAATCTCGAGTCGGATTAGATTTTATCAACTAAGGTGCGTTAGCACGCACCTAGTCTGACAGGTACCAGTTGTTTATATAGGTATCTGTCAGACTACATCCTCTTTAGGTTTCTCTCGCCCAGATAATTTTTTCCATCAAGTGACATTTTCATTGATGTCTAACTCTCAGACATTAAAGTGTCTAACTTCCTTATTAATGTCACAAGCAACAATTGAATTTCACCGCTTTTGCGAGCATGATCGCAATAATATCAGCCCGTTACCCGGTTAATTCCTATGACATCACTCGAAACACTGCAATCGGCTATCTCTAACGTCTCTGTATGGCGTCAGGGTGATGTATGCGCGCCGCATAAACCGTTGCTGCTGCTGTATGTGTTGTCACAGTACAAAGCAGGCCACCCGCGCCTGTTTAACTACGGCCTAGAGATCCACGAACCACTCACTCGCCTGCTAAAAGAGTTTGGCCCCAAGCGACGCACTGACTATCCCAATATGCCTTTCTGGCGACTCAGAACTGACGGCTTCTGGGAAATTGCTAATGCGGAAGGCTGCAAACCCCGTAGAGGCAACACCCAGCCGACAAAGAAAGAGCTGATTGATAATCAGGTAGCGGGGGGTTTTGATGAAACAGCTTACCAGCAACTGCTTGCACACCCTGAAGTAATTGACCAACTGGCCCAGCAGATCCTGATGGATCGTTTCCCCGAGAGTATTCAGCGGATCCTCGCCAACCAACTGGGTCTGGATTTTATCGACCGTTCAAAGAGCCGCGATCCGCGTTTCAGGGATATCGTGCTTCGGGCTTACCATTCGCGATGTGCTTTCTGCGGTTACGATCTACGACTCGATGGTGCGCTGGTTGGTATTGAAGCCGCCCATATTCACTGGAAAACCTATGGCGGGCCGTGTGTGGTAAACAACGGTCTGGCGCTATGTTCGCTGCACCACGATGCTTTTGATATGGGCGCATTCGGGCTGGATGAAAACCTTACCATCCGCATCTCCGGCGGCGTCAGCCGTAGCCCGGTGGTGGATAACCTGTTCTGGCAACGGAACGGCCAGCAGTTACACCTTCCTCACGACAAATCGCTGTGGCCCACTGAACAATACGTCGGCTGGCATCGTAAACAGATCTTCAAAGCCTGAGACCGTGAGCTTCGCAGGTATCATCGATTGCCCAAACTGCTTTATCCCCTACAACGGATAAATTGCTTTTAACCCCTATAGCGGATAAATCCAGCACACCAGTGTTGGACTTCAGAATAACGAATCCAAACTCTAGCCCTGAGACACCAGGCTCTTGATTATTATTGATACCGTATTAATCTGTACGAAGTTTGACCCGCAACCAGAGCCTTCAGGTTGCCACCCTACCCGGTGAGGCTCGCCTTTTCGTCCGCTCCGTATCATCCTCGCGGACAGCGCTTAGCGCCTGATACATCCTCTACCCCACCATGCAGGAATCCCTCCCTGCCGGGCGGTGTTTCTCTGCTTTCACCATTGGAGAAACACGATGCCAACTTCATCTTACCCTGAAGCAAAATCCTTATCGCTGTCTGTCTCAACTGAGGCCTGGGAAAAGGTAGTTAGTTTTCCACCCGATCCCTCTCAGGAAGACGACCGTCTCGAAAACCTGATTGTCGCGACCATGCTGACATTCAAAAGCGCAGGCCCGGACCGTAAGAGTATCAATTTCGGTCTGTACTGTTTGCCCTCTGACGGCAGCAGCAATGTACCGCTGATGACGCCGCTGCGCTTAACGCTTGAAGATAACCACCTGTTGGTTACTGCCCTTCACACCAGCTGATTACCTCAGCATCCTTTACTCCTCGTGCCGGGCGACCCCCGACCGGGAGCGCTGTACCCGGCTTCTTTATCATGAGGTTACGCTTATGAACAGAAGCAACGATCTTTACCAGAAAGTCACAGATGAAATTATCGCCGCGCTGGAGAAAGGCGTGCTCCCCT
>OGZD01001935.1_pt1 | contig 14074 bp, 10 predicted proteins | sample 1576701 | NCBI WGS metagenome assembly OGZD01 (sample SAMEA3541487, study PRJEB24748) | human gut metagenome | biome: human gut; feature: human-associated habitat; material: faeces | place: China | collected 2012
TTGAAGACGTAAAGAAACACTGCAAGATTCCGGTAATCGCCAGCATCAACTGCTACAGTGACAGCGAATGGACAGATTTTGCCCGCCTGATGGAAGAAGCCGGAGCCGATGCTCTGGAACTGAATATTCTTTCTTTGCAGACCAGCAAGGATTACACACCGGGAAGCTTCGAACAGCGTCACATCGACATCCTGCGCCACATCAAGAAAGTAGTCCGCATCCCGGTGATTATGAAACTGGGCAGCAACCTGACTAATCCGGTTGCACTCGTCAACCAGTTGTATGCCAACGGCGCTGCTGCTGTGGTATTGTTCAACCGCTTCTACCAGCCGGACATCCAGATTGACAACCTGACTTTCACTACAGCCAATGTAATGAGTTCACCTTCTGAATTGTCTGACCGCATCCGCTGGACAGCCATTGCTTCGGCAGAAGTTCCTCAGCTGGATTATGCTGTTTCAGGCGGCGTACACAACGGAAAAGGCGTTATCAAGTCTCTGCTTTCAGGCGCTGCTGCCGTAGAAGTTTGCAGCGTTATCTACCAGCACGGCAACCAGATGATTGAAGAGATGAAGAAAGAACTGACCGAATGGATGGACGACAAAGGATATGATTCCATTGCACAGTTCAAAGGAAAGATGAATGCCTCAGCCGCAGGCGACATCAACCCGTTCGAACGTACACAGTTCATGAAATATTACAGCAACCACGAAGAATAATTCCCTCAGCGGAAATGCACAAAAAAAACGGATTCCCTGACGTTTCAGTCGGAGAATCCGTTTTTCTTTTATCCCTGTCTAAGACTTATCGCTTCAGCAAACCGATTTTCAGATTCAGTTTAAAATAGTACACTCCATTTTCACGTTCCAGATAACCATACTTGTCTTTTTCCGTAGAACCTTTCTCCAAGCGGCTGTTCTGGAAAAGGAAATCGGCAAATGTCTGGCGGAAAGCACGCTGATAGCACAACACTTCCCCGTCACCCGTCACGAAAAGGAACCCTGCAATGGCAGAGTCTGTTCCGTTGTACAATTTTGCCGGACGAAGTCCCATGGCCAATGCCAGCAGCAGCTCTTTCACCTTGTATTCATAGAAGCCATGCTTCGTAATCAGCTCGTCCTTTATCTTCAGCGGATTCAGCTTTTTGATTTCCTCCGTCAGTTCCGACACCTTCGTAATACCGTCCAGCCACATCAAGCGTGTCATTTCCGCCATCAGTCGTCCCATGTGCAAATCAATCATGGACAGGTTGCTGCGGAAAATCTTATCGGCCACATCACTGTACTTCAGCGTACCTCCCAGACGCTCTATCATCAACATGCGGGATATGACATCATCCTCCTCACCTTCCGCATTGATTTTGTTGACGGTCGGGGTAGCAAACTTCACACCTGTCTGCTCAAACTTGAAATTGGCGGTTCTTCCCCCGTCAAGCAACGGAATCATCATTCCCAGACGGGAACGGACACAGAATCCGGTGAGCGGAGCATCTACCGAGTAAAAAGCCACGCTGAAATCCGTGCGGTCGTCCGTCTTAGCTTCCAAATCAAAAATGGCTACTTCATCCAGAAACTCCTCTACGCCATCGGGAGATGTGACATCATCCTCCCGGCTCTGACGAATCGCTGCATAGATAAGCTCTGCCACCGTAGCAAAGTCTTCACGAGGAATCCGCTTGTCTATATTCTCTCCTTTCAGATGCACGGTATCTTTTTCCAAAATATACTGACGCGTACCGTCATGTTCTTCCCGCTGAACCATTGCCACCGGAAGACGGAGTGCTTCGTTTTTCTTCACATCAGGAGTACCACCGTACACGTAACCGTCGGCCAGCAGCCGGAAAAACGCATACAGTTCTCCCCATTCTCTTTTCGTCGCTTCAAATGCCATAATCTGTCTATTTTTTAATTGCAAAGGTAGTAAAAGAAGCGTTAACAAAAACCTTTCTGGCAAATGCAAATTATAATAGATGTTATAAAACAGATTTTAAGCATCATTTTACTTGCAGAGAAACAGAAAATGCGTACCTTTGCAATGTGTTTTTCATAGTATTAGATTTAAGGTTAACAAAGGTTGGAGTTCAGCGGAACTCCTTTTTTTATGCCCTTATGCGAAATGCTTCCTTTCTCCTCTCTCCAAAGACTTGAAAACCCGCCAATCTAAATAGAAATAAGCAAAGATATTCTTTAGGTTCCGGCAGGAGAAACATAGATACTGATAAAAGATTTGACCATAAATGTCCTGAGGATTTACAATTCACTCTACGCGTAGTGTTTTCTTTCTCATTTCCTCATAAAATTCATCTCAAAATACACTTGTAGAGATTTCCCGTTTAGGTTTCTCACATAAATCCACTGATAAACAGAGATATATGCACGCTATTTGCATACAGGGCTGTAGAGACCGATTTTTCGCAGACATGAGATTTTTCTTTCTATATTTGCAATACAGAAACTACTATCAAAAAAAGTAGACAAACACACTTTGCAAATAATAAGAAAACAAGTATCGTATGCACACAATTGGAAAAGCACTCCTGCTATTATGCAGCCTCACATCTGCCGGCGAAATAGCCGCACAGACCGTCAGTGGAAAATTAATCGACGAAAACAAACAACCCCTCCCCTACGCCAACGTGGTCCTTCTGTCACTCCCCGACTCGACCTTCGTCACGGGAACCGTCACGGCTGAAGACGGTACGTTCAGCCTGAATACCACCACACCGAATCAGCTTGTACGTATTTCTTCCATCGGATATAACACCGTATACAAACCCGTCCAACCTGCCAACTTAGGGGTAATACAGCTGACATCAGACACACAACAGTTAGGGGAAGTAGTGGTTAAGGCTGATTTGCCCAAGATACGTGTAAAAGGGGATGCCATGGTGACTACCGTAGCAGGTAGTATCCTTGAAAACGCAGGGACAGGAAATGACCTGTTAAACAAAATACCCGGCGTATCGGCTAATGAAGGGGATATTAAAGTATTTGGTGCCGGAACTCCTGAAATATATATCAACGGCCGTAAAGTAAGGGATAAATCTGAACTCGACCAGCTTGCTTCCGACAACATCAAGAGCGTGGAAGTAGTGAACAATCCCGGCTCGCGCTATGATGCGACGGTCAATGCGGTTATCCGTATTCAAACCAAAAAGCCGCAAGGTGAAGGATTCGGTTTCAACAACCGTTTTTATACAGGCTACGGTTACGGATGGAATGTGCTGGACCAGTACAACTTCAACTACCGAAAAGGAGGATTTGACCTTTCGGGTATGCTGTATGGCAAGAAAGGATACACAGAAGACCGCAAGACCATCACACAGAAAACACTGTTGGATAAAACATGGATACAGGATTCATATCTCTGCACACAATATGACATGAAAGATGTTTCGGCCATGCTGTCGCTGAATTATCAGTTTAACGAGAATCACTCTCTGGGTGCACGCTATGATTATGACCGGACACCGGAACGTCATGAAACGGTAGATCCGATGAATACCCTGGTGTATCAGGATAATGCTCTTTATGAGGAGAGTCACACTACGGGCTGGAGAAATACACAGGAAACCAGACATACTCTCAATGCTTATTATAACGGACGTGTAGGAGACTGGAATATCGACTTCAATGCGGACGGATTCTGGTCGGATACGAAGAATCCACAGGAGATGCTCGAGCAGTTCACTCCAGCGGGAGGTTCCTTAGAGAAACAGACTGTCACCACCAAGAATCTGACAGACAATACCCTTTATGCAACCAAACTGGTATTCGGACATCCATTATGGGGAGGAAACCTCTCTTTTGGCGGGGAATACACCTATACGAACCGGGATAATTCGTACATGAATGTGGAAGGAATCCTGGATAACAATAACAGCAGCATCAAAGAAAACTCCACTTCGGCATTTCTGGAATATGCCCGCAGCTTCGGCAAGCTACAGGCACAGTTAGGTGTGCGCTATGAGCATCTGTCTTCCGACTATTACGAGGATGGCAAGTATATGGACGAGCAGAGCAGGACATACGACAACGTATTCCCGTCCATATCCTTGAATCTTCCGATTGGTAAAGTACAGACACAATTGACCTACACCGGCAGTATCTACCGCCCTTCATACTGGATGCTGAGAAGTGACATCATGTACGGAAACCGATATACCTATGAAGGAGGTAACCCGCTGCTGAGACCGTCACTGATAAACCGTCTTACGCTGAATGTGTCGTACAAGTGGATATACCTCAATTCACGATATATACACGGAGAAGATGCCATTACACAGTTAAGCAGGGCATATTCGGAAGATGATCCGACTGTTTCGTTATATTCCTTCTACAACATGTATAACAGTGACAAGTTATATACCACTCTGACATTGTCTCCCACCATCGGGTTATGGTCTCCCCAGTTCAATTTCCTTCTGCTCCAGCAATGGTATAAGGTGGAGACATCCAATGGAACAGAAAACTTCAATAATCCAATATTGAACTTTGCCTGGAACAACAATTTCAAGTTGCCTCTTAGTATCAGTCTCGATGTAGATTTAGGTTTTGACACTCCGGGTGACAACGAAAATACAAAGGTCGAAGAATGGTGCTGGTTTGCCAATATCAGTCTTTACAAGAGTTTCTTTAAAGACCGTCTTTCGGTTCAGCTGAAAGCCTATGATCTTTTCAACTCATATCAGGCTAAATCAACCATTTACAGTGGTAACCGTCTGATGACAGGAAAAATGGAAGCCCGCAGAAATATTGGCATCACTTTACGCTATAAGTTCAATGCTACCAAGAGCAAGTACAAGGGAACAGGAGCAGGCGACAGCCAGAAGAACCGTATGTAAGTTTTATATCAGTTCCAAGAATGAATGTCATAAAAGGTACGACTGAAGAATATAATGTTTTATAACCTGAACGTCCTATTGAAAACCAATTTTTAAACAGAATACACAATGAAAATACTGAAAGGATACCTACTGATTTTACTTTTGAATTTAATCTGCTTTACAAGCCTGTCAGCACAAACCGATGCCGAACGGAAGTTTCTGGCCTCCACCGACTCGCTGAACACACTGCTCTCTGATGCATATACCGGAAAGGACTATCCGACTGCCGAAGCCCTCTGTCAGAAGATTATCGACTTATACGACGCACATGCGACGCAACTGGCCGAAGGCTATGCTTACTTCAAATACTCCAGCTACTATAACATGGCCAGTACCCAGGCAATACAAGGGAAAAAACAAGAAGCCGCCAACAACCTGCTCAAAGCACTGGACAGCGGAAAGATTGAAGTAAGCTACAACAGGATAACCAACGACGAAGACCTGAAAGACATTCTGGACGCACCTGAACTACAACCCGCCCTGAAGCGTCTGAAAGAAACCACCGATTACCTTTATATCCTGCAGAATGCGCCGGAATACACCCGCACGCAGTCAGTCGACAGTCTGCCCCAGATTGTCTATGCGCAGGCTGATGACCCCGACCTGAAGCGTGTCCGTGACTATTTCCAGCTGGACAGTGTAGCCGTGCCGGGCAATGAACTGGTTACCATCAAACGTATCCTGACTTATATTCACGACAAGATACGTCACGACGGACAGAACGGCAACCCGAAGGGTGGAAACAACTCTATCAATTTTGCTGAAGCCTGCAAGGACGGCAGCCGGGGCTTGAACTGCCGCGGGTTGGCTACGGTACTGAACGAGTGCTACCTATCGATGGGCATTCCGTCGCGTGTCATTACCTGTATGCCGAAGACGTATATCAACGACTGCCACGTCATCAACGCCGTCTATTCGTCCACTCTCGGCAAATGGCTCTGGATAGACCCTACGAACAATGCTTGGGTGACAGACGAACAAGGCAACCTGCTGAGTGTAGAGGAAGTGCGTGCACGCCTCAGAAACGGCCAGCCAGTCCAGGTGAACGAAGATGCCAACTGGAACAATGAAAAGAAGACCACGACGGAAGACTATCTGTACGAATACATGGCCAAAAATCTGTTCTACTTGGAAAGCTGGACACGCTATGGGTTCAACACGGAAAGCGACCGGGAGAAGCTCATCAACTACATCTTCCTGCAACCTACTGGCTGCGACAGCGAGGAACGGAACCCGAGGAACTATTCCGTCAACGACGACCGATACTTCTGGCAGGCTCCTCAACAAGCGAAAACTGATTGATGAGAATGCAGAGGGAAAGACCACGAATAATGTAGATCGTGAAACCGGTATAACCATATAAACTTGTACAATCATTATAAAAATCACACTCTAATTACATTTTAAAGGACAGCCTCGCAAGAAGTTGTCCTTTATTTGTTATTCTGAAAAACTGTATATGTAGAAAAACAGACTACCGAAAATGTCTTTCTTCAAGAACTTATCAGCTCTTAAAATATAAAAAACACAAATTGTAGAGATACATGATTCCGATGTTATATTTAAAATACAATAAATCAGCTGCATACAGGTTTTATCAAGAACAAACCTGTAGAGACCGTTTTTCGCATACATACAATTCTTCTTTCTATATTTGCAATACAGAAACTACTATCAAAAAAAGTAGACAAACACACTTTGCAAATAATAAGAAAACAAGTATCGTATGCACACAATTGGAAAAGCGCTCCTGCTATTATGCAGCCTCACATCTGCCGGTGAAATTGCCGCACAGACCGTCAGTGGAAAATTAATCGACGAAAACAAACAACCTCTTCCTTATGCCAACGTAGTCCTTCTGGCACTCCCCGACTCGACCTTCGTCACGGGAACCGTCACAGCTGAAGACGGCACGTTCAGCCTGAATACCACCACACCGAATCAGCTTGTACGTATTTCTTCAATCGGATACAACACTGTATACAAACCCATCCAACCTGCCAACTTAGGGGTAATACAGCTGACATCAGACACACAACAGTTAGGAGAAGTCGTGGTAAAGGCCGATTTGCCCAAGATGCAGCTCAAAGGTGATGCCATGATTACCACTGTTACGGGTAGTGTACTCGAAAAGGCTGGAACAGGTGAAGATTTATTGAACAAGATTCCGGGCGTTTCTGCGGAAGATGAAGAAGTAAACGTATTTGGCTCGGGCACTGCCGAGATTTACATCAACGGACGCAAGGTACGCGACAATTCGGAAATTGACCAGTTATCGTCCGAACAAATCAAGCGCGTGGAGGTTGTGAAGAATCCCGGAGCAAGATACGATGCTTCCGTGAAAGCCGTCATTCGCATCATTACAAAGAAAGCAGCAGGCGAAGGATTCGGATTTAATAACCGTTTTGTAACCCGCCACCGAAGAACGTATGGCTGGACTACTTTCGACCAGTTTAATTTCAATTACCGGAAAGGAGGTTTCGACCTGTCGGGAACATTGTTCGGAGGCAGATTCCGCAACGGGAATAACCAGCAGATTGGCATGAAGACTTATCTCGACAAACTGTGGGAACAGAAAATGGATGCTTCTTACGGAAAGAACTCCAATAGTAATGTCCAAGGCATCCTTTCACTAAACTACCAGTTCAATGAGAAACACTCCATGGGTGTACGCTACGATATGGACAAATACTTCAACTCTTCAGGCGACTGGCGTTACACAGCCAATATCTATGCTGACCAAGAACTGTACGAAAACAATGCAAGTACAATGATTGGTGAAGACCCTTCTACAAGACACAGCCTGAACTATTACTATAACGGACAGATAGGCGACTGGAACATTGATTTCAATGCCGACGGTTTGTGGAACGTAAAAGAAGAAAGCCAGCACACAAGAGAAATCACCAATGGAGAAACGGAGAACAATGTCAATACCTTCAACAAAAACAACGGAACACTGTATGCCACAAAACTGATTGTGTCGTATCCTTTATGGAAAGGTAATCTGTCATTCGGCGGTGAGTATTTGCATACTAGCAGAACAAACCTCTATCACAACCAAGAAGGCATCCTCGACAATGATGACAGTAAAATAAAAGAAGGTTCCACTGCGGCTTTCATGGACTACTCACACTCGTTCGGCAAGGTAGATGTGCAAGCCGGAGTGAGATACGAGAACGTGAAGTTCGACTACTATGAGCAAGGAAAACACATCGACGAACAAAGCCGCACGTTCAACAATGTATTTCCTTCTGTCAACATAAACTTTCCCATAGGAAAAACACAAATTCAGCTGAGCTATAGCGGTGGTATCACGCGTCCTTCATACGATATGTTGAGAGGAAACATATATTACGGCAACAGATATACCTACCAAACGGGAAATCCATTTCTCAAACCTATCATCAATCAGGACCTTATATTTTCCGCATCCTATAAATGGGTGAATTTCAGCTTTACTTATAACCGTACGAAAGACGATATTATTCAGGTTTGCGAACCTTATTCGGAAGCTGATCCTACCATATCCTTGCTAAAAACCGTCAATACGGAACCCTACAACAATATCATATCAGCTATCACCTTATCGCCTACTATCAGCTGGTGGAGTCCGCAGCTTACCGCACAGGTCTTTAAGCAGTGGCTTCATGCAGAAGGACCGGACGGCAAACTCACACTGAGTAAACCAAGGACAATCATTGTGTGGCGTAACAGTTTCACTCTTCCGGCAGGATTCCTATTTGATGTAGATGGCACTTATTACACCAAAGGACATTCACAGAACATGTACATGGGTATTAACTCTCTGGATGTGTCTATGGGGCTCTATAAGAGTTTCTTCAAAGAAAGATTGAGTTTCCAACTTCAAGTCACCAATCTGTTGGAAAAAGATGATGTGGACTGCACTATTTATAGCGGCATCAAAACCACTACAGATTATATCACCAATTTCAGAAGAATCTCACTGACCATGCGCTACAAGTTCAACGCTACCAAGAGTAAGTACAAGGGTACCGGAGCCGGAGAAAGCCAGAAAAACCGTATGTAACAAGAAATCGTTATATTTGTAGGACGAAAAAGTGATATCACCTTATCAACAGCCACATGAAACACAAAATAAAACCCATTCTCTATATAGCAGGCATCTTGCTGCTGTTTGCTACTTGCACAAGGCAACCGCACGCAAGTGCTCTGCTACAACAAACGGACTCTTTGCTGCATCATCACCAACCAGATTCTGCCTTGCAACTTCTGTTTAATATCAAGGATGAAACGTCTCTTCCGGAAGCAGAACGGATGAAACTGGTATGGAACAAGGCGATGGCCCACTACCAGCTGGAAATGTCTTTGTTAGAAGATTCCCTGCTCTATCAGGCTATTGCCTACTACCGCCAACCGCCAACAGCCAACAGATACCGCACGACTACTGGATACATACCTGCTCGAAGGCATGTACCTGAGGTGGAAAGAAGCAAACGATGAGGCCATCACAGTGTTCGACAAAGGCATTGCCCTGGCCATCTCCCGAAAAGACACCACCAACATGTTAGTGCTGCAGCGCAAGAAACTGGAAGTGCTATACAAGCAAAGCCGTTTCTTAGAATGTAAAGCGATGATTGAAGACATGCTTCGCATTGCCCACAAGCTACCGGTGAAGGAGCATTACCAGATGGTATATTCACTGGCCCTCGTATCGCAGTTGGGAGGAGATACATCGAACATTGATTGTCCGGAGAAAGGGTTTCAACTGGCATTAGAAGCCGGTGATACCTTGTTCGCCCATCATATTCTGCGAAACCATGGCTGTATGCTGGTAGGAGCACACAGATACAGGGAAGCCATCGCCCAATTCCAACGGCTTATCCGTCTCAACCCAGATTTTCTGCCGTATGCTGTCCAGTTAAGCCTGGCAGAGATTTATATAAACTTAGGAAAGAATGATTCGGCGTTCTATTATTTGGATAAAGCTGCCCAAAGCATGGACAAAGAGCAAAAGCAGAAAAAAGACCAAATCATGTTATCATTCAAATCCTTATATTATCAGATGCAGTCCGCATTAAATGAAAGAATGGGCCTTCCATATAGCGGACAGGTATTCAGACGGTATTGCGACTCCATCACAGAAGACCTCAAAGACAAGCACAACACGGCATTGCGACAGCAGGAAACCAGAGCCCAGCTGCAACAACGAAACTACGAACTCATCATCAACCGCCAGCAAATGGAACTCCGCATTGCGGTAATTGTATCCTTGCTGTTAGGAGTGATTCTGGCACTTATCGTCCTCTACCAGCAGAACCTGAAGAAGAAGGAACGCACCATTCACCGCCTTTCCAGCGAACTGCAAAAATACAGTAAGCAGTTAAAGGACAACGAGGTATTAATGGCACAAAACAATGAAAGTATCCAGGAACTGCAAATGCAACTCTCTACCCAGAAAGCCAGTGAACAGGAAGCACAATTGTCGCTCATCAAGCAACTGGAAGAACAGAACCGGCAACTGAATCTTGCCAACCAAAATCTGCAACACCAAATTGAAGCGCACTGGAAACAATTGAAAAGCGCACCGCTCAAAACTCCACATCTTCAGGAACTCACCACCGAAATGCTGCGACTCAAAGAAAGAGAAGAGGCACTGACCGGACAACTGATTTCTACCCATCCGTTAGTGGCTGAACTTCGGAGCAAACCGCGCTTTCTGCAACCCGAGGATTTTGTCCGGATTGCTACCTTGGTCAACGAAATCTATCCACATTTTACCGAACGGCTTACGGATACTTTCCCCAACCTGACCGAACTGGACCAGCAGCTCTGCATCCTCATCAAATTAGGCTTCAGTGTGTCGCAAATAGCTGTATTCATGGCGGTATCCCCCAGCTCCGTATCGCAGCAAAAATCAAGGATGAAGAAACGCATCCTGCAACAAAAAACGGATAGCTTTACCGAAGGAGAAACGCTGGATTTATGGCTTCACAGATTCTAAAAAAGGCCCTCTGTATATATACACACAAAAAGAAAACAACATAAAACACTAACTTTCAGTAATTTACAAAACAAAGGCTGTATATATGGATTTATTTTAAAGTAAATAAGAATGCGCTAACTTTGCCAAAAGTATAATTATAGCGTGAAAAAATAAACCCCAGAGAAAAGATGAATCGTTTGAAAAAGACATACGAAAAACGAAATGCGACCCAGCCAAAAATGAATCACAAAAGCCATATCCAGCACATTCAGACGCTGACCAATGAAATGGAACAATTGAGGGAAAGGGAACACAGACTGGCCGAACGACTCATCTCTGAACAGCCGCTCATTAACGAATTGCGCCACAGCCCGCGCTTCATTAAAGAAACAGACAAAAGTTGCCTGGCTGCTTTGGTAGACGACGTGTACAATAACTTTACTTCACGCCTCACCACCCGTTTCCCGAATCTGACGGAAATGGATATCCAATATTGTATTCTTATCAAACTTCATTTTACGGTATCGCAAATTGCCGTACTTTCGGCCATCTCTCCTACTTCAGTCTACCAGCAGAAATCGCGGATGAAGAAACGCATCCAGACACTGGAGCCCGAGCTCTTCACGGATGGAGAAACACTGGACGAGTGGCTGAACGAATGGTAAAAGGAGGTTTTTCACGCTATATTCCCTCCTTCTGAAAGATTTGTGTTATCTTTGAGCAGATAAAATCCGTAATCTTTCATACCGTTTATTATTATGATACAACAAACTACTTTCACACTTCGGGCACGCGCGCGTGGCTTTCACCTTGTGACCGACGAGGTTCTCAGTCACCTGCCTGCCTTACCCAAGACCGGACTACTCAATCTTTTTATCCAGCATACCAGCGCCGGACTGTCGGTCAACGAAAACTGCGACCCTGATGTACGCAGCGATATGGAAAAGATATTCAATAACCTGGTGCGCGAACGCGAGTCCTGGTACGACCATACCTTGGAAGGCTGGGACGACATGCCTGCCCATGCCAAATCCTCACTGGTGGGCGCCAGCTTGTCTATCCCCATCACCGACGGACGACTGAACTTAGGCACCTGGCAGGGAATCTATCTCTGTGAATTCCGCAACCACGGAGGAGGACGGCGCATCGTGGCTACCATCCTCGGAGAATAACTCAGGGAACAGGCTGTGGCGTAGAGAAGCTGAGACTGTCAGCGAAACATTTTCCAGCTTCTCCGGTCAACACCACACGCGACAAGTCGACTCCTTCTGCAGCTGCTTCCGAAATTACTCCCTTGGCCGCCATTCTGCGGGCTACCAGCCGGAAGTGTCCCTCCTGATTTTCTTTCAACCGTCCATTAGCTTCGAATGAACTGCGATAATGCTTCGGCTTCGGAATAATGGAAGCCAAGTAAATACATTCTTCCAGCGTCAGTTGCGACGGACGCTTGCCAAAATAAAACTCTGATGCCTCTAACAGCCCATACACTCCCGGTCCCCATTCGGCGATATTGAGATACACCTCAAACATACGTTCCTTTGAGGTAAGCCGGTTCTGTTCTATCAGCCAGACAATCAATGCTTCCTCCAGTTTACGCGCGATATTTTTCCGACGATTCAGAAACACATTCTTGACCAGCTGCATGGAAATTGTACTTCCTCCGCGCGCAAAGCGACGTTCTTTCAAATCGTAAACCATCGCTTCACGAATGGCGTCGGGAAGGAATCCCTGATGATAAAAGAATCCTCCGTCCTCGCTCTGCAATACGGCCATGCGCATCAGCTGAGGCACACTGTCAAGAGGAAGGAAATGATTCCACGACGGCCCCACCGGAAAAGTACGTACAGGCATTTCATTCTCGTAAGCCGTATACTCAAACTCTTCAGACATCTTACCAAGATTGGTTGTTCCGTAACCCAGTATCTGGAAATGCTGCGGACGCAGGTCGGAATAAAACTTCAGGCTGTCAGGACGAGCCAAATCGGCATCCAGTTCGAAATCGTATGCCAATTCTCCTTCCACACGAATCCCTTCCAGGTTCTCGAAAAGTCCATGCGGAAGGGAGTTGAAAAGCTCCTTAGCCGGAAACAGGGGTTGATGTATGGAAGCCATAAGGTGGCTGGGCGGTTCTACCCGCAGGTAGGGATGAAACTGCAAGTCATTGAAACGTATCGTACTGCAACTGTCCAGTTCCAGGGCATGCGGTTCCACATTCAACTGAAAATCCAGCTTCCCATGATTCAGGTTAATACGCTCCGGCGACAAGCGATGATGGAAGACTTTCAGTCCGTCTACCTCCGTCTGACCAAGCAACACCATTTTCTCATCTTCCTCCTGCTGCGTGAAACTTAACCACAACCGTTCGAAGGCCACTTCCGCTCCCAAACGGCGGCGAATGTAAGGCACAGTCAGTTCAGGTGCCTGAATGCAGACCGACACACGGCGCTCACCGGAATTGATTTCTCCCTCCGTTTCCCAATGCTGTGTATGTCCTTCTTCTACAAAAGTAAGCTGGCTACGGAACCGGTGATTCTCAATATTGAATTCCGGTACATACAGGCTGACGGAATCGCTGTCCTTCCGTTCGCGCACATGCAGACGGGTGAGACGCCCCTCAGAAGGCAACAAACGGAACACTCCATTCAGCAAGGTTTGCACACGCTTGTCATATCCCGCCTTTTCGGGAGCCCGTTCCGTTTCTTTTTCACCATTCGATCTGCTTCGGAACAAGAAATCATAATTAGCCTGCTGGTTCTCTTTAACAAAATCCACCGTCAATCCGTCCAACGCCACATCCATCACCTCCACATTTCCTTTCAGCAATTGCCAGAAGCCTAAATTAAACGTGGCCGACCGAAGTGTCAATAATGTATCCCTCTCCTCGGGAACAACTGACAGCCCGTTCAGGAAAAGACATCCGGTTCCCTCAAAGCGCAACTCATCGTAATGCACTTCCAGTCCGTACCGCTCCTCCACTTGAGTAATCTTTCTTTCTGCCATCCGGTTCAAGATACGGTTACGGAAAATCCATAGTCCACCGGCCAGTAACAGCAATAACAGCAGCAAGCCTGCACCTGTATAAATCAATATTCGTTTCATAACGTCCTTATTCCATGCTGCAAAGGTAAAAAATATTCAGCTAAAATATCATAGATTTTTCGCCCGCATAGTCCACAAATTCGCACAAATAGTTTCAAAATCACAACAATCACAAACAATTT
>OGZD01001939.1_pt1 | contig 14043 bp, 8 predicted proteins | sample 1576701 | NCBI WGS metagenome assembly OGZD01 (sample SAMEA3541487, study PRJEB24748) | human gut metagenome | biome: human gut; feature: human-associated habitat; material: faeces | place: China | collected 2012
AGCTTTGCAATAAAATCGGCTATCCGGTGATGCTGAAAGCTTCTATGGGCGGTGGCGGAAAGGGTATGCGCCTCATCCACAATGCCGAAGAAGTAGAAGAAGCTTATACCACTGCCAAGAGCGAATCGTTGTCTTCCTTTGGTGACGACACGGTTTATCTGGAGAAGTTCGTTGAAGAGCCTCATCACATCGAGTTCCAGATTCTTGGTGACAAGCATGGAAATGTCATTCATCTATGCGAACGCGAATGTTCCGTGCAACGCCGTAACCAGAAAATCGTAGAAGAGACTCCTTCGGTTTTCGTCACTCCCGAACTACGGAAAGATATGGGTGAAAAGGCGGTAGCTGCGGCTAAAGCGGTGAACTACATCGGTGCGGGTACTATCGAATTTCTTGTTGACAAACACCGCAACTATTATTTCCTTGAGATGAACACCCGTTTACAGGTGGAGCATCCGATTACGGAAGAAGTAGTAGGTGTAGACCTTGTGAAAGAACAGATCAAAGTGGCGGACAACCAAGTACTCCAGCTGAAACAGGAAGATATCAAACAACGCGGACACGCCATCGAATGCCGTATTTGTGCCGAAGACACTGAAATGAACTTCATGCCAAGTCCAGGAATTATCAAACAAATTACGGAGCCGAACGGTATCGGTGTGCGCATTGACAGCTACGTGTACGAAGGATACGAGATACCCATCTATTACGACCCGATGATCGGCAAACTGATCGTATGGGCCACCAACCGCGATTATGCCATCGAACGCATGCGCCGCGTGCTCCACGAATACAAGCTCACCGGAGTGAAGAACAACATCAGTTATCTGCGTGCCATCATGGACACTCCCGATTTTGTGAAAGGGCACTACGACACAGGATTCATTGCCAAGAATGGCGAACACTTGAAACAATGTATCATGCGCACCAGCGAACGTGCTGAAAACATTGCCATGATTGCCGCATACATAGATTACCTGATGAATCTCGAAGAGAACAAAGGTGATGCAACGGATAACCGTCCTATCAGTAAATGGAAGGAATTCGGGTTACACAAAGGTGTATTAAGAATCTAAATTATAACGCAGAGAATTCAATTATGGAAATTCATATAGGAGACCGTGTGGCCGAAATAGAATTAGTCAGCAAAGAAGATAACAAAGTGGTACTCACCATTGACGGGAAGCCTTTCGAGGCTGATGTTGTGATGGCGGAAAATGGAACCTGCAACATTCTGATGGATGGCCGCAGTGCAAATGCCCAATTAATTCGACGTGAAAACGGGAAAAGCTATAAAGTAAACACTCATTATAGCAGTTTTAATGTCGAAATCGTAGACAGTCAAGCGAAATACCTGCGCATGCGCAAGAAAGGGGAAGCAGAACAAAACGACAGTATTACTTCCCCAATGCCGGGCAAAGTAGTAAAAATCCCCGTGACAGTAGGTCAGGAAATGAAAGCCGGAGATACGGTTATCGTTATCGAAGCCATGAAGATGCAGAGCAACTACAAGGTAACTTCCGACTGCCGCATCAAAGAAATACTGGTCCGGGAAGGAGATAACATCACCGGTGACCAGACATTAATAACTCTTGAAACAATTGATTAAAAAATGGAAGAAAAAAATAAAGCATATGCCACGTTTGAAGAACGTGACCGCATCGCTTCACTCGGTGGAGGCACTGCCAAAATAGAGAAACAACACGAAAGCGGGAAGATGACTGCCCGCGAACGTATCGATATGCTGTTGGACAAAGGTACATTTGTGGAACTGGACAAACTGATGGTTCACCGTTGCACTAACTACGGCATGGACAAGAATAAAATTCCGGGAGACGGTATCGTGTCAGGTTATGGAAAGATAGACGGACGTCAGGTGTTCGTTTATGCCTATGACTTCACCGTTTACGGTGGTTCTCTATCAGCTTCCAACGCAAAAAAAATTGTAAAAGTCCAACAACTTGCCTTGAAGAACGGCGCTCCGATTATCGCCCTGAACGATTCAGGCGGCGCACGCATCCAGGAAGGCATCGAGAGCCTTTCCGGCTATGCGGACATCTTCTATCAGAACACAATGGCGAGCGGTGTGATTCCGCAGATTTCAGCTATTCTCGGCCCTTGTGCCGGAGGCGCCTGCTACTCTCCTGCTCTTACCGACTTTATATTTATGGTAAAAGAACAAAGCCATATGTTCGTGACTGGTCCCGATGTTGTGAAAACCGTCATTCATGAGGAAGTGAGCAAAGAAGAACTAGGTGGTGCTATGGCACATAGCAGTAAGAGCGGTGTTACTCATTTCATATGCAACACGGAAGAAGAGCTACTGATGAGCATACGTGAGCTGCTTTCGTTCTTGCCTCAGAACAATATGGACGAGACCAAAAAACAGAACTGTACAGATGAAATAAATCGTGAAGACACCACTTTGGATACCATTGTCCCCACAGATCCGAATGTTCCGTATGATATGAAAGATATTATCGAGCGAGTGGTAGACAACGGTTATTTCTTTGAAGTCATGCCGAACTTCGCCAAAAATATCATTATCGGTTTTGCTCGTCTGGCAGGACGTTCGGTAGGCATTGTCGCCAACCAACCCGCCTACCTTGCCGGAGTACTTGATATTGACGCCAGTGACAAAGCAAGTCGCTTCATCCGTTTCTGCGATTGTTTCAATATCCCATTAATTACCTTTGAAGATGTTCCGGGATTCCTTCCGGGATATACACAGGAAAATAACGGCATTATCCGTCACGGAGCAAAAATCGTTTATGCATTTGCGGAAGCTACCGTTCCCAAACTCACCGTCATTACCCGCAAAGCCTACGGTGGCGCTTACATCGTCATGAACTCTAAACAAACAGGAGCCGATGTAAACTTCGCTTATCCAAGTGCCGAAATCGCAGTGATGGGAGCAGACGGTGCTATCAATATCTTGTTCCGTAAGGCTGACGAGGCAACGAAAGCTAAAGAGCTGGAAGCTTACAAAGAAAAATTCGCAACTCCTTATCAAGCTGCCGAATTGGGATATATTGACGAAATCATTTATCCGAGACAGACTCGTAAACGTCTGATTCAGGCACTAGAGATGACAGAAAATAAGATGCAGACAAATCCGCCTAAGAAACACGGTAATATGCCCTTATAACAACTAGATAAGGTGCTGCAAGGCAGCACCAGCCCAACGGACTTACGGAATATCTGACTATCATATCAGGACTTTCGTAAGTCCGTTTTTTTATTCCCGAAAGGTTCTTTCCGACCAATACCAAAAAACGGCACCTCGATTCACATCGCAGCACCGTCACAACACAAACACAAAATAAAACACGACAAAACTACTATGCAATCTTCCTGTTATGCCGGGGAGGCATATCTTGCTTGACTTATCTATATTCACATACCCATAAGAAGCTTTATCAGGTGATTCGCATTATTATAACAAACAGTTATATGTTTTGTTCATGAGAAATCAAAAAAAATGAGGGAACACAACCGGACATTACTAAAAAACGGTACTCCGATTCACATCGCAGCACCGTCACAACACAAACACAAAATAAAACACGACAAAACTACTATGCAATCTTCCTGTTATGCCGGGGAGGCATATCTTGCTTGACTTATCTATATTCGCATACCCATAAGAAGCTTTATCAGGTGATTTGCATTATTAAAACAAACAGTTATATGTTTTGTTCATAAAAAACAGACTCTTCTACTTATTTTTTCTCTTTATAATCCTTTAAAAATCCCTCCATCAGCCATTTAGCCAATGCCTGTCGGTTAGAATTTATCACTAATCGGCGTTGATCGAAAGTATTTTGAATATTGCCCAACTCCACAAATACAGAAACGGGAGTGGTACGGGAGAGCACATACAGATTACGGCCACTCACAGTGCCGGAAAAGCCCCGGTTGGGCTGATGCTTATCATATTTCGATTCAAATGTATCTTTCATATTATTCGCCAACCGTTTGCTATGCGCTTTCTTGTTCGAATGATAGAAAAAGACATCAGTTTGCTTTCCCTTGCTTCGACTATCCACATGGATAAAGATAGCCCTGCAATAGGCATAGTTTTTACGGTCTTTCTGATATAAAGCGTTGATCTTATTGCAACGCTGCTGAAGACGTTGTACCTGATTCAATGGAATTGGATCCCCCATACAAGTTTCGCGCTTACTGTTGGACAGATACGATTCATCACGAATTCCATCCTTAGCGTCCTGAATGATAATACGCACATCAGCACCTTCCTGCATCAGAACACGCGCCAGACGAAGAGCAATATCATATGCATATTCGTCTTCGTGAAGCTCATGCCTTCCTGCCCGTCCGATAGCTCCGGGATCGGGACCGCCATGTCCGCTGACCACATAGAAACAAGCACCGGCAAGACGATTGGAAGTAACCTTGACATTTGCCAATTCCTTACCAAACAAAGGCTCGTTAATAGTAGTTCCCAAATTTGTGTTTTTTGATTTCTCTTTGGGAGGAATAATATAACTCACCCCTACTTTAAGTACATTCTTTTTCCCCAGTTTCTTTTTATTCAGCTCTATAAAATCATCCATATATTTTCGGGGAGAACGATTATGTCTCAATAGAAAAGCAGAGATACCCTCACCCGCCTTCGGGGTCGCTTTCTGCTGCGCCCAAAGTGCTGTTCCTGAGAAAAGAAAAGCTAAGAATAAAAGAATATAGAGTTTATTTTTCATATCTGCACAATTATCTCCTTCATGTGACTATCATTTCACTCATAAACAGGGCAAAAATACAATTATTTTCCCTACTTTTGCGTCATTAAAACATTTTTTGGAATAAATCACTAAAACCCGATAACATTATGGCAAAACAATTCAAGCCCGAAACCCTGTGCGTACAGGCAGGGTGGACGCCTAAAAAGGGCGAACCACGCGTATTGCCCATCTATCAAAGTACAACTTTCAAATATGATACTAGCGAACAAATGGCCCGCCTTTTCGATTTGGAAGATAGCGGTTACTTTTATACACGACTGCAAAATCCGACAAATGACGCTGTTGCCGCCAAGATTGCCGCTCTCGAAGGTGGTGTAGCCGCCATGTTGACTTCCAGTGGTCAGGCAGCCAACTTTTATGCTATTTTCAATATTTGCCAGGCCGGAGATCATTTTGTTTGTTCTTCCGCTATTTACGGCGGTACTTTCAACCTGTTCGGCGTGACAATGAAAAAACTAGGCATAGACGTTACTTTCGTCAATCCGGACGCCAGCGAAGAAGAAATTTCCGCAGCCTTCCAGCCAAATACAAAAGCATTGTTCGGTGAAACTATTTCCAATCCTTCTCTCGAAGTGCTGGATATTGAGAAATTCGCCCGTATCGCTCACAATCACGGAGTACCTTTGATTGTGGATAATACTTTCCCTACCCCCATCAACTGTCGCCCGTTCGAGTGGGGTGCCGACATCGTTGTTCACTCCACAACCAAATATATGGACGGACACGCTACCAGCGTAGGCGGTTGTGTAATTGACAGCGGTAACTTCAACTGGGACGCTCATGCAGATAAATTTCCGGGCCTTTGTACCCCTGACGAATCCTACCACGGACTGACTTACACCAAAGCATTTGGCAAAGGCGCTTATATAACCAAAGCTACCGCACAACTGATGCGTGACTTGGGCAGCATCCAAAGCCCGCAAAATTCATTCTTATTGAATCTGGGACTCGAAACACTACACCTCCGTATGCCACAGCATTGCCGCAATGCACAGAAAGTAGCCGAATACCTTTCCAAGAACGAGAAAGTGGCTTGGGTCAATTACTGTGGCCTGCCGGATAACAAATATTACGCTTTGGCACAAAAATATATGCCGAACGGTTCTTGTGGAGTAATCTCCTTCGGCCTGAAAGGGGGACGCGATGTTTCCATCAAGTTTATGGATTCACTGGAATTCATTGCTATCGTCACTCACGTTGCCGATGCACGTAGTTGCGTGCTTCATCCTGCAAGCCACACACATCGTCAGTTGTCGGACGAGCAGTTGATGGAAGCAGGTGTACGGCCTGACCTAATTCGTCTGTCCGTAGGAATCGAAAACGCAGATGATATCATCGCGGATATTGAACAGGCATTGAACGCATAAGCATACCTAACAACCTAAAAATGAGTGGGTGTCAGAATTAAAACCAGCAATTGCCGACTTTAATTATTCTGACACCTGCTCTTTTTTGTTACATCTGTCGTAGTATCTGTTACATATTTGTTCCTCCATACCCCTCTTCTTTTTTACTTTTGTCACCAGTCAACTAATAAATAACACTTTGAATCAAGACATGAGAAACATTGTAAAGAAAACCACTCTGGTAAGTAGTTTAGTCCTCACACTATCAGCAAACTCCATGTATGCCCAATCTCTCGAATGGATCAGCAGTACGGAAGGTAACACCTGACAAAAATCGAAAGCCAAGCTACAAACGAATGCCGCACAAACTCCCATATTGGATGTCAGCGGTTCGGAAGAAGGGACTGTTTTCAAAGCTTGGGTAACTTGCTTCAACGAATTAGGATGGGATGCACTCAATATGCTTCCCCGTAAGGAACATCACAAACTTTTCTCTCCCGAAGGAGAGCTGAGGTTCACAATGGGGCGCTTTTCCATGAATGCCAACGACTATGCACGGCAGAAGGTATCATCCGTTTCAACACAGAATATCTCGCTCCTACCCTAAAGAAACAACATCCGGAAATTAAATTATACTTAGGAACAATCAACACTAACCGCTACGATGTTATTGATCAGGTCCTTTCTGATCCACGTATGCCGGAAACGATACAAGGCGTCGGTTTCCAATGGGAAGGCGGACAGATATTACCGAAACTCCGTGCCAAATATCCGCAATATAAATATGTACAAACAGAAAGTGAATGCGGATGGGGCTCTTTTGATTGGAAAGCAGCCGAGCATACCTTCGGATTGATGAATCACTATCTGGGTAATGGTTGCGAAGAATATACTTTTTGGAACGCTATATTGTATGATGGTGGTTTCAGCGGATGGGGATGGAAACAAAACGCGTTAATCCATGTAGATTCAAAAGCAGGAACGGCAACCTATGCTCCTGAGTATTATGCAGTACAACATTACAGCCATTACATAACGCCCGGTTCAAAAATCTTAGCTTATAAAACCGGCAAAGAAGACAAAACTCCGGTGCTTGTCGTTATGACTCCTCAAAAGAAACAAGTGGCTATAGCCGGAAACTTCAACGAAAAAGCGAAAGATATAACCGTTAATTTAGGGAACCGCTATTTAAATATCACTTTACAACCTCATTCACTGAATACTTTCGTAGAAAAATAGGAAAAGAGAATAAAAAAATATTCACTGCAATGAGATTCCCTCTCATCACAGTGAATATACTTAAGAATTTAGAATAACAACCTCCTTACATCCGGCCTCCTCCCAACGCCTGATATAAAGTAATCATACCCTGGATTTCGGTAAAGCGATTGGCAACTTGAGACAATTGTGCATTAAGCAACGTTTGTTGTGCAGTCAATACCTCCAGATAAGTGGTGTTGCCATGCTTCATCAAAAGACTTATACTCTTGGAGGCCGTCTGTAAGGAAGCTACTTGCTTATCATAGAAAGCAGCCTTCTCACGAGCCGTCTGATACTGTACCAATGCTTCGTTCACCTCCACGCCCGCATTCAGCAAAGTCTGTTCAAAACTAAGGCGTGCTTCTTCCTGTTGCGCTTTCGCAATCTTGAGTTGTGCGATATTCAGTCCTTTATTAAACAAAGGCTGAGTCAGGGATGCTAAAGCAGAAGCAAGGAATTGTCCCGGATTGATAATCATGCTACCGGCACTGTTTGTCCACCCGGCACTACCACTCAAAGTGATAGAGGGATAGAAAGCAGCACGAGCTGCATTCGTTGTGTAGAAAGCCTGAGCCAGTGAAAATTCCGCACTACGAACATCGGGGCGATTGGCAAGCATTTGCAAAGGAACACCTACTGAGAAGTTCTCCGGCAACTGCTGATTTCCCAGTTTTCCACGCTGAATCTCGTGAGGAGTTTCCGCCAATAACAACGCCAACGAGTTCTCTGCCTGATTGATCTGCTCCTTCAGATCAAGCACAGTCGTACATATATTATAATAGGTAGCCTCTGTCTGCGCCAACCCGGCTTCAGTCACCATACCGGCATTTTTCATGGCACGGGTAGTCCTCACACTTTCCTTCCAAGCCGCTTCGGTAGCAACAGCAATCTCATATTGCGAATCAAGCATTAGCAATGTATAATAGGCATTTGCCATAGCAGCCACCAATTGTGTTTTCACAGCCTGTTCATACTCCTTACTCTGTTCGTAGGCAGCTTTCGCACGACGTTTGGCTGTCGTTACCTTTCCAAAGATATCCAACTCCCACGAAGCCGTGACAGGCAGAGAATAGGTCTGTGTGGCTTTCGCACGGTCTAAACTGCTGACAGCTCCTTCGGGCGCCAAAAACAGGGTAGGCAGATAAGACAATTTGGACGTCAAGAGTGAAGCTTCCGCTTCTTTCACACGCAGGTGAGCCGTCTGCATATCTGTATTCCGCACCAAAGCCGAATCGATCAAAGTCTGCAAATATGGGTCGGTAAAAACCTCCCTCCACGAGAGGTTACCGAAGTTTGCCGTATCGACGGCAGCGACTGGCTCACTACCATAAAGTCCCTCCGGAACTTCCGACACCGGTTTGTATTTATTGTAAATACCGCAACTGCTCAGTACCAGTGTTGCTGCGGATAATATGATAATTTTTCTCATACTTTACTTTTCTATTTGAGTTATTTATCTTCGTTAAACACACTGCGTTCCGCCAAGCTTCTTTCCTTCTCCAATTCTACTTGTTGGTCCGCCTCCTCATACATCGGCTTACGGATTTTCTCCTGCAAGAACTCAAATGCAATGTAAAATACCGGGACTACAAACAATAATGCCAATGTACCCACAGCCATACCTCCTACGACACCTGTACCCAATGATGAGTTACCGTTAGCGCCTGCACCGGAGGAGAACATCAACGGCAACATACCGAAAATCATCGTAAGAACTGTCATCAAGATAGGGCGCAAACGAGCTTGCGCCGCACTGTAGGCCGACTCGATAATTCCCATCCCTTTACGACGCCGTTCGATTGCGTACTCTGTAATCAGAATAGCCGTCTTCGCTAACAAACCGATCAACATAATCACACCCGTCTGGAGATAAATATTGTTCTCCAAACCGAAAATCTTGGCAAAGAGGAAAGATCCCATCAAGCCGAACGGTACGGAAAAGATAACGGCAAACGGTATCAGGAAGCTTTCATACAAACAAGCTAGAATAAGGAAGATCAAAACAATGCAAATACCATACACAAAAAGCGTTTTTGCACCGCCACTGCTGGCCTCTTCACGCGCCATTCCTCCATACTCGTATCCGTATCCCATAGGCAAGGTCTGTTCGGCAACCTCATTAATGGCTTTCTGGACCTCACCGGATGAGTATCCGGCAGCCGGATTCACGTTGGCTGTAATACTGCTATACAGGTTGAAGCGATTGGCAACTTCCGCTCCCATTACTTTCTTGATCGTCACAAACTGGCTGACAGGAGCCATTTCGGTACCATTACGGACATACATATTCTTGAGTGCGTGCTCATCCAAGCGATACTCCGGTGAAGCCTGCATCATAACACGATATACCTTACCGAACTGGTTATAGTTGGATATGTAAGCACCACCACAGTAACTACCCAGTGCATCCAATATCGTAGAGGGCGAAATACCTGCCCGCTTACACTTCGCCGGATCTACTTCTACCGACAGTTGGGGAAAGTTCATTGCGTAGGAAGTATATGCCATTGCCACTTCCGGACGCTGGTTCAACGCACCGAGGAACTTCATCGCATTGTTATAGAATGTAGTCATATCCCCACCAGTCTTATCCTGAAGGTTCAGTTCGATAGAGTTACCCATACCGTAGCCCGGAATCATACCCGGCTGGAAGCAGAAAATCTGTGCTTCTTTAATCATATAGAATTGTCCGTTCAGGCGTGTCATCACCGCATCAGCCGTGTGTTCGCTACCCTTACGTTCGCTCCAGTCCTTCAGACGGATAATAACCGTACCGTACGAAACACCCTGTCCGGCAATCAGTCCGTAACCGGCGACAGTAGTATATTGTTTTACCTCCGGAGTGCTCTTTATCACAGCTTCTACTTTATCGATTACTTTGTTGGTCTCTTCCAGCGTACTACCCGGTGCCACACTGACATTCACCATCATAACTCCCTGATCTTCCTGAGGAACCAGACCGGTTTTGGTTGTCGACATCAGATAAACGAGCAAAGCTATACAGCAAACCAAAGAAGTCCACACCATCCAACGGTGGTGGATAAAGAACATCACTCCTTTCTTATATTTACCCAGCATAGCATTGTAAGAAGCATTATAAGCGGCACGCACACGTCCGTTGATACTTTTCGCGCTCTTAGTGCCCGAAGCCGGACGCATCATCATAGCGCACAATGCCGGACAAAGAGTCAAGGCGCAAATACAGGACAAGCCAACGGAAGTTGCCATAGTGATACCGAACTGCGTATAGAAAATACCGGAAGTACCGCCCATAAAAGTAACAGGGATAAATACCGCCATAAATACACACGTACAAGAGATTACCGCCATCGTCACATCACTTAACGCATCTTTGGTGGCAAGATAAGGAGATGTGTAGCCGGAATCAAACTTTGCCTGCACTGCCTCTACCACTACAATAGCGTCATCAACTACCGTACCGATGGCAAGCACCAAAGCGAAAAGCGTAAGAATGTTGATACTGAATCCGGCTGCCGTCAGACAGGCGAACGTACCGACCAAAGAGACAATGATGGAAATAGACGGTATCAGCGTGCTTTTGAAATCCTGCAAGAAGAAGTAAACCACAAGGATAACCAAGATGATAGCGATGACCAATGTCTCCACCACATTGTGAATAGAAGCGAACAGGAAGTCGTTAGAACTCATCATCGAAAGAAATTCCGTACCCGCAGGCAGGTCTTTCGACATTTCATTCAGTTTGTCCGTTATGGCTTCGTTCACCGAAGTAGCGTTTGCTCCGGCCACCTGGAAGGCCATAAACGTCACGCCCGGATGTCCGTTTGTCTTACCATGAAAGCTGTAAGACAACGCTCCCAATTCCACCTTGGCCACATCTTTCAAGCGAAGTGTAGAGCCATCATCCTCTGCACGCAACACAGTGTTCTGAAATTCTTCCACACTCTTCAGACGACCGCGATATTTCATAGTGAACTGGAAAACATTTTTAGAATCCGCACCTAAAGAACCGGTAGGAGCCTCAAGGTTCTGCTCACCCAGTATTGCCGTCACATCCGACGGAACCAATCCGTATTGTGCCATCAATTCCGGTTTCAGCCAGATACGCATACTATAAGTATCTCCCAACTCCATCACGTCACCGACTCCCTCTATACGTTTAATTTCCGGAATAACGTTAATATCCAGATAATTGGCAAGGAAAGTTTCATCGTAACGGTCGTCCGTACTTACCAATGAATTAATCTGCAGGAAGCTGGTCTGCCGTTTACTCGTCGTTACACCGATCTTGGTAACTTCAGCAGGCAACAGCCCTTGAGCCTTCGATACACGGTTTTGCACGTTGACCGCAGCCATATCCGGATCTGTTCCCTGCTTGAAATAGACTTGGATAGTGGCAGTACCGGAATTGGTCGCATTAGAAGTGATATACATCATATTTTCAACACCATTGATACTCTCCTCCAATGGCATAATCACACTATTCATCACCGCATCAGCGTCTGCCCCCGTATAAGTGGCGGACACCATCACCGTAGGCGGTGCTATATCGGGATATTGCTCCACCGGCAAGGTGAAAAGCGAAATAAATCCGACAATCATAATCAACACGGAAATGGACATAGCCATCACCGGTCGCTTTATAAATACATTTCCTTTCATTTTTTGTATCTTACAGCTTTATTTTACTTGCGTTCCCTCTCTAAGCAGTCCGGCGCCTTGTGACACAATCTCGTCCCCGACTTTCAACCCGTCCAGAACGATATACTCGCGTCCGTCATTGATGGCAGCTACAGTAATCAACGTTGAAGTCGCTTTTCCGTCCACAACTTTATATACGGAAATCTTATCCTGCATTGCCACCGTAGCTTCCTGAGGAATAACAATAACACCTTTGTAGGAATTGGGAACTAGGACACTGCCCGAAGCGCCACTGTGTAAAATACCCGAAGCATTAGGGAACACCGCACGAACACCTACCGTTCCTGTCTGACGGTTGATCACACCGCTGATAGACTCCACACGTCCTTTCTCGCCATACACTGAACCGTCAATCAGTTTTAATTCTACTTCCGGCATATTCTTCAATGCTTCGTCCATGTTTTTATACTGGTTAATCAAAGAAAGCAATTCATTTTCGGTCAGAGAAAAGTAAACGTACATATCCGAATTGTCGGAAACCGTAGTCAAAGCCTGTGGAATGCTCGGTCCTACCAATGCTCCGACACGGTAAGGCAACATAGCTATCACACCGTCGCTGGGACTCTTCACTACCGTATATGAAAGGTTATTGCGGGCGTTTACTTCCTGTGCTTTCGCCTGTGCCAGCTGTGCTTTGGCTGACAGAAGAGAATTCTTTGCCGTGCTCAGATCGAATGCGGAAACCACATTCTCCTTATACAGTTCCTCTTTGCTTTCATAAGTAAGCTGTGCCGTAGCAAGAGCAGCTTCAGCAGACTTCACATTTGCCACCGCCGTCTGCAATGCGGCCTCGTAGGGCACCTGGTCGATAATGAACAATGTCTGTCCGTTTTTTACACGTTGTCCTTCCGTCACACATACTTTTGTCAGCGTTCCGCTCACCTGCGGATAAATATCAATATCCTGGCGTCCGCGAATTGTCGCCGAATATGTGCTCAGAATCATACGGTCCGCCGGAGCGACGGTCATAACTTCATATCCTGTTTCCATTTGTGCAAGTGGAGCTTGCTTACATCCCGTAGCAGCAACCAGACAGCAGAGCAATAACAGCCCTTGCTTAACTTTACTAATCTTTCTACTCATTATGTTACCTATTAAATTTTTGAACGCGGCAAAGATAGGCTCTTTTTAGTATAGAAAACTGGTCATACTGTTTTGAGTTTTGTTCATTTTCGGAATATAAAAGCTAATATTTAGTAAAAAAGTCCTATTTTTGTCCGCGAAAAGAGAAATGTGTATGAAAGAAACTCCAGCCTTTGCTATACTCCGCGAACCTTTTATTGCCGGAACCGACGAAAATCTGTCTCCGGTCATGCATCATTTATGGAAGTTGGAAGGAGGTGCCATTTACTTTTGCCGTAAGGGATGGGCGCACGCCACAATCGATTTGAAGGATTATGAAATTGTAAAAAACACACAGGTAGTACTTCTTCCCGGTACCATTATCTGCATCAATGGTTGTAGCAGCGACTTCACCGCTTCGTTTTTCGAATTTCCAAAAGAGATGTTCATGGAAGCCTGCATGCGGTTTGAGCCTATATTTTTCCGGTTCATCAAAGAACAGCCTTGCTACGTTCTCCCCCAAGAAAATACCGGAGCCATCAACGGATTGATACGAGCCACAACAGCGATATATAACGACCGTGAAAACCGTTTCCGGAACCAGATAGCCAGAAACCATCTCCAGTCTTTCATGTTCGACATTTATGATAAATGCTACCGCTATTTCGGTAAGCATAAAATAGAAGGTGGTACCCGACAGGATGAAATCTTCAAAAGTTTCGTATCGCTTGTACACGAGCATTGTGCCTCTCAACGGGAAGTCAGCTTCTATGCCGACAAACTGTGCATTTCTACCAAATATCTGACTGGTATCTGCAAAGCTGTCACTGGTGATTCTGCTAAAAAGATCATTGACGACTTTGCTATTCTGAAGATTAAAGTGTTGCTTCAATCCACCGGACTGACGATTCAGGAAATAGCCGACCGACTTG
>OGZD01001951.1_pt1 | contig 14001 bp, 12 predicted proteins | sample 1576701 | NCBI WGS metagenome assembly OGZD01 (sample SAMEA3541487, study PRJEB24748) | human gut metagenome | biome: human gut; feature: human-associated habitat; material: faeces | place: China | collected 2012
TGTGATTAATGAATTATCACAGAAAGGGGCAGATGTCATTTTCCAGGATGCCCATGTATCAGGACATGCCTGTCAGGAAGAACTAAAGCTGATCTATTCCCTGTTAAAACCGAAATATGCAATTCCGGTACATGGAGAGTATCGTCATTTGAAAGCAAATGCAAAATTGGCAGAAAGCCTTGGTATTCCGAAAGAAAATATTTTCATCATGCATTCCGGAGACGTGCTTGCATTAGATGAAAAAGAGGCAAAGATTGTAGATAAAGTACACACCGGAGCAATTTTAGTCGACGGACTTGGCGTTGGAGATGTGGGAAATATCGTATTACGTGATCGTCAGCATCTGGCGGAAGATGGTATTTTAATCGTTGTTCTTACGTTAGAAAAGAGAACGAATCAGCTTCTTGCAGGACCGGATATTGTATCCAGAGGATTTGTGTATGTGAGAGAATCTGAGAGTCTGATGGAAGAGGCAAGACAAGTTCTTCAGGAAGCACTGGAGAAATGTCTGACGAACCGGAATGCAGACTGGAGCCGTATTAAGCTTGTGATACGTGATACCATGAATGAATTTATATGGAAGAGGACAAAGAGAAAACCTATGATTCTTCCGATTATTATGGATGTATAGAATTAGAGAGAAAGACGGGGAAAATGATTTCTCCGTCTTTGGTTTCGTTATGAATAGAGGAAGGTAAGGGACATGATAGTAGATGAACGTATGGTGACGTTTATTCATTCGCTGGAGACGGAAAACAGTGAGATACTGGAGACGATAGAGAAAGAAGCGCTCGATACTTATGTGCCGATTATCCGAAAGGAGATGCAGAGCTTTTTGAAAGTACTTTTGCAGATCAAAAAGCCGATGCGGATATTGGAGGTCGGAACAGCAGTTGGATTTTCCGCACTTTTGATGAGTGAATATGTTTCGGAAGATTGTAAGATTACAACAATCGAAAAATATGAAAAGCGGATTCCGATCGCCCGCGAGAACTTTAAAAGAGCAGGAAAAGAAGAACAGATCACACTGCTTGAGGGAGATGCACTGGAAATCTTAAAATCACTTGATGAGACGTATGATTTTATTTTTATGGATGCGGCGAAAGGGCAGTACATTTATTATATGCCGGAAGTGGTTCGTCTGTTGGAACATGGAGGTGTGCTGGTGTCAGACAATGTGCTGCAAGAAGGAGATATCATTGAGTCCCGGTTTGCGGTAGAACGCAGAAATCGCACGATCCACAGCAGAATGAGAGAATATTTATATGAATTGAAACACCATAAATTATTGGAAACTTCCATTATCCCATTGGGAGATGGAGTAGCACTTAGTACAAAGATAAGAGAGGAATAAAAAATGGCAAGACATCCTGAATTATTAATTCCGGCAAGCAGTCTGGAAGTATTGAAAACAGCAGTTATGTTTGGAGCCGATGCGGTATATATTGGAGGAGAGGCATTTGGACTTCGGGCAAAAGCAAAGAACTTTTCTATGCGGGAGGGAATCGCATTTGCCCATGAGCATGATGTGAAAGTGTACGTGACTGCAAATATTTTAGCTCACAATGATGATTTGGAAGGCGTGAGGGAATATTTTCAAGAATTGAAAGAAATCAAACCGGACGCGCTCATTATCGCAGATCCTGCAATTTTTGAGATTGCGGGCGAGATTTGTCCGGAGATAGAGCGTCATATCAGCACGCAGGCGAATAACACAAATTACGGTACATTTAATTTTTGGCATAAGCTTGGCGCAACCCGTGTGGTTACAGCGAGAGAATTGTCTTTGGAGGAGATCAGAGAGATCCGTGCAAATATTCCGGATGATCTGGAGATTGAGACATTTGTACATGGTGCAATGTGTATTTCTTATTCAGGACGCTGCCTTCTGAGTAATTTTATGGTCGGAAGAGATGCGAACCGAGGAGCATGCACACATCCGTGTCGATGGAAATATTCAATCGTAGAGGAGACAAGACCGGGCGAAGTGATGCCGGTATTTGAAAATGAAAGAGGCACTTATATTTTTAACTCGAAAGATTTGTGCATGATCGAGCATATTCCGGAACTTTTAGAATCTGGAATTGACAGCCTGAAAATTGAAGGTCGTATGAAGACAGCGCTTTATGTGGCGACTGTTGCAAGGACATACCGTAAGGCAATTGACGATTATCAAAAAGATCCGAAACTTTACGAAGAGAATATGCCATGGTATTTGGAACAGATATCTAATTGCACATACCGTCAGTTTACTACCGGATTTTTCTTTGGAAAGCCGGATGAGACAACACAGATCTATGACAGCAATACCTATGTGAAGGAATATACCTATCTTGGTATTATCGGAGAAGAAAAAGAGGGAACCTATCGGATTGAACAGAGAAATAAATTCTCTGTCGGAGAGACGATCGAGGTGATGAAGCCAAATGGCGAGAACGTTGAAGTCACTGTAAAACGGATTCTCACAGAGGACGGAGAGGAGCAGGAAAGTGCACCGCATCCGAAACAGGTGTTGTATGTGGATTTGGGAATCAAAGTGGATGCATATGATATTTTAAGACGACGTGAACCATAAGAAATTGTGGCAGTTAGAACTGCGGGATTCTAAAAAAATTCCCGCAGTTTTTCTATTGCACTTTTTTCAATACGAGACACATAGGAACGAGAAATACCAAGCTGAGCGGCGATTTCCCGCTGTGTATATTCTTCCTCGTCGTAGAGACCGTATCGCATTTTCAAAACAAAGTTCAGATTCAACTTTTGTGTAGAGCATTTTAATATCCTCTTTGAGAGCAACCTTTGTCTGTGCATCATCATCGTCAGCTTCTATGATGTCAAAAAGCTGTATTTCGTTTCCTTCACGGTCTGTGCCGATTGGTTCATAGAGAGAAATCTCTTTCGATACTTTCTTTTTGCTGCGCAGCATCATCAAGATCTCGTTTTCAATACATCTTGCAGCATAGGTTCCGAGACGATTATTTTTAGAAGGATTAAAAGTTGCAACTGCTTTGATCAGCCCGATCGTTCCGATGGAGATCAAATCTTCCGGATCATCGTCTAAGTATTGATATTTTTTGATGACATGGGCGACAAGGCGCAAGTTCCGCTCGATCAAGATGTGTTTCGCCTCAAGGTCACCCTCGATATATTTTTGTATATAGTATTGTTCTTCAGCTGCAGTTAGGGGAATTGGAAATGATTTCAAGGAAAGCACCTCTTAGCGTATTTAGTATAATGTATGTGCGGACAAAAATATTTGTGCTTTTCCACTTACAAATATTGACAATGAATGAGAAGTATGTAAGAATAAGAGCACTATATTTCAGAAGATATTCGTTCTTCTATAGTACTATCAGGCAGTTCTGCCAGAGATTTCAACTAAGAAAAAAGGAATAAAGAAAGGAGCGTGCAAATGATTGTTTAGCACAGTATTATCCGCTGCACTACAAGGATTACAGGTAGAATTTATTGATGTGGAGGCGGATTTAAGCAATGGATTACCGATGTTTCATATGGTAGGATATTTATCCTCAGAAGTAAAAGAGGCAGGAGAACGGGTACGAACGGCAATTCGCAATTCGGGGCTTGTGATTCCGGCGAAGAAGATTGTTGTGAATCTTTCACCGGCAGATGTCAGAAAGAGAGGGACAGCATTTGACCTTCCGATAGCGGTGTCAATTTTGGCATCACTTGGAGTGGTAAGTCAGGAGAGGCTTGAAAAAACAGTTTTTGTTGGAGAGCTAAGCCTTGACGGAAGGGTGAGAAGTGTGCCGGGAATTCTGCCGATTGTCCTGGAGGCAAAAAAACATGGTTTTCAATCCTGTGTGGTGTCAAAAGAAAATGAAAGTGAAGGAAAGCTTGTCGAGGGAATTGAAGTGATCGGAGTGGAAAATTTAAAAGCGGCATGCGATGTGCTCAATGAGGGCGTTGCTGCAGATCCTACGGAGACAAGAACGGTGAGAGATGCAGGAGAGCATACATACGAATTGGATTATCAGGATATCAAAGGGCAAAAGCTTGCAAAGCGGGCGGCCGAGGTGGCAGTTGCAGGGAACCACAATATGTTGATGATCGGACCGCCGGGAGCTGGAAAAACAATGATTGCAAAGCGGATACCGACGATTTTGCCACCGCTGACAAAAGAAGAAAGCATGGAATTGACAAAGCTTTACAGTATTGTTGGAGGATTGAATGCAAACCAGCCATTGATTTTGGAACGGCCATTTCGGGAGGTACATCATACAACGACAAAGTCTGCGTTGATAGGGGGCGGTCTGATACCTCGGCCGGGAGAGATTAGTTTGGCAGATAAAGGTGTTTTGTTTTTGGATGAGATTGCAGAATTTCAAAAGCCGGTGCTGGAAATGCTAAGACAGCCACTTGAGGAACATTTTATAAAAATCATAAGAAATCGGGGAGTGTATCATTTCCCGGCAGAATTTTTGCGGGTGGCGGCTATGAATCCATGTCCTTGTGGAAACTATCCTGATTTGAATAAGTGCCTTTGTACGTCGACTCAGATTCAAGCGTATTTAAGTAAGATCAGTCAGCCGCTATTGGATCGAATTGATATCTGTGTTGAGGCTGAACGTGTGGCTTACGAGGATTTACAGGGAGCCCGTGAAGAGTCTTCAAAGGATATCCGAGAGCGTGTGATCATGGCAAGAGAACGGCAAAAGGAACGGTATAAAGGGGAGGGGATTACAACAAATTCACAGTTGAATGCAGAGAAGATAAAGCGATACTGTATTCTTGGAAGCGAGGAGGAAAAGATGATGCGGCAGGCGTTTGAAAAGTTAAATCTCACAGCGAGAATGTATCACAAAATCCTCTGTGTCGCCAGAACAATTGCAGATTTGGCGGGCGAGGAGAAAATCGGTTTGGCGCATTTGAGAGAGGCGATCGGATACAGGACATTGGATAAAAAATATTGGGGCAGGTGACAGGATGAAATATGAATATTGGTTTGCAAATATAAAAGGAATTGGCAATCAGAAAAAGAAAAGAATTCGTAAGCGCTTGGTGAGTGCACAAGAGTTATATTATATAGAAGAAACAGGCTTACAAGCACTTGGAGTGGAAGAAAAGGATGCTCAAATTATTCGGAAAAGTATAGAAACATGGGATTTGGAGGAAGAATATGAGAGGATGCAACAGAAGAAAATTCAGTTTTATCCGTTTTTTCACAGCGATTATCCGGAAAAATTAAAGCAAATCAGTTCACCGCCATATGCGCTTTATGTAAAGGGGAGACTGCCAAAAGAAGACAGGCTTTCAGTGGCGATTGTAGGAGCACGAGAATGCAGTCCTTATGGGAGACAATTGACAAAGGAATTTGCAAAAAAACTGGCAAGTGCAGGAGCGCAGATCATAAGCGGTATGGCAAAAGGGATTGATGGAGCCGGACAGATAGGAGCATTGGAGGAAGGCGGAGATTCCTATGGGGTTTTGGGGTGCGGGGTGGATGTCTGTTACCCTAGAGAACACATTGAGCTGTATACGGAGCTGGAAAGAAAAGGCGGGATTTTATCAGAGCAGCCCATCGGGACAAAGCCGCTGCCGCAGTTTTTCCCTGCCAGAAATCGAATTATCAGTGGACTTTCAGATATCGTACTTGTGATGGAGGCAAAAGAAAGAAGTGGATCTTTGATTACCGCAGATATGGCATTGGAGCAGGGAAAGGATATCTATGAACTGCCGGGACCGATAAACAGTCAGCTGAGCAGGGGGTGCAACCGCCTGATTAAACAGGGTGCAGGGATATTGTTATCGCCTGAGGATCTCTTAGAAGAGCTATCGTTTGTTTGTGAAGAAAAAGTGAAAAAATTAACGGAAAATAAAATAGCACTTGAAAGTCCAGAAAATTTGGTGTATAGTTGTCTCGATTTGTATCCAAAGAACCTAAACGAATTGGCGGACCTTACAGGGCTGACAATTCCGGCGTTGATGGATGTGCTGGTGAGTTTAGAGTTACAAGGATATATTCGTGAATTTTCAAAAAATCATTATGTTAGATTGAGATAGATAGAACGATAGTGGAGGAATTATAAATGGCACGTTATCTTGTAATCGTAGAGTCTCCTGCGAAAGTAAAGACAATTAAAAAATTTTTGGGGAGTAATTATGTTGTTACGGCGTCAAACGGGCATGTACGTGATTTGCCAAAGAGTCAGCTTGGAATTGACGTGGAACATGACTTTGAACCAAAATATATTACCATACGCGGAAAAGGGGATATTCTTGCTAATTTAAGAAAAGAAGTGAAGAAAGCGGATAAAGTATATCTTGCAACTGACCCCGACCGTGAGGGAGAAGCGATTGCATGGCATTTGTCAAAAGCGTTAAAACTGGAAGACAAAAAGATGTACCGTATCAGTTTCAACGAGATTACCAAGAATGCGGTAAAAGCATCGATCAAAGACGCAAGAGAGATTGATATGAATCTGGTAGATGCACAGCAGGCAAGAAGAGCGTTGGATCGAATTGTTGGCTATAAGATCAGTCCTCTTCTCTGGGCAAAAGTAAAGAGAGGCTTGAGTGCGGGACGAGTACAGTCTGTGGCGCTGCGCATTATTGCAGACCGTGAGGAGGAGATCAATGCATTTATTCCGGAAGAATATTGGACACTGGATGCAAAGATTAAAGTAGAAGGGGAGAGAAAGCCTCTCCTTGCAAAATTCTATGGAACAGATGGGAAAAAAATAGTCATCCATTCAAAAGAAGAACTGGAACAGATTATGAAGGCAGTCGAGGATGTACCATATTATGTAGACGATATCAAAAAGGGAGAGAGGACAAAGAAAGCACCTCTTCCGTTTACTACGAGTACATTGCAGCAGGAAGCATCAAAAGTGCTGAACTTTGCAACACAGAAGACAATGCGAATTGCGCAGCAGCTCTATGAAGGAATTGACATCAAAGGAAATGGAACAGTCGGTGTGATCACGTATCTGCGTACAGACTCAACAAGAATTTCCGAGGAAGCAGATGCGAATGCAAGAGAATACATTTCGCAGAATTATGGAGAGAGCTATGTATCGGCGGTGGCGAAAAAGGCGGATGACGGGAAGAAAATTCAGGATGCGCATGAGGCGATCCGTCCGACAGATATCACAAGAACACCGGCGGCTTTGAAAGAATCCCTTACAAGGGATCAGTTCCGATTATATCAGCTGATCTGGAAGCGATTTGTGGCAAGTAGAATGAACCCGGCAAAATATGAGACGACTTCGATCAAAATTGCAGCTGGCGAGTATCGTTTTTCTGTTGCGGCATCCAAAAACGTATTCGAAGGATTTCGGGCTGTTTATGTGGAAGCGGATGAGGAAAAAGAAGAAAACAATGTACTTGTAAAGAGCATCGATAAGGATTCGAAGCTTACAAAAGAAGAACTGGATCCAAAACAGCACTTTACACAGCCGCCGGCACATTATACAGAGGCATCACTTGTAAAGGCATTAGAAGAGCTCGGGATCGGGCGTCCAAGTACGTATGCGCCGACAATTTCAACAATCATTGCAAGAAGATACGTGGCGAAGGAAAACAAAAACCTTTACATGACAGAGATTGGTGAAGTTGTAAATAATATCATGAAACAATCGTTTCCAAGCATCGTAGATGAGAATTTTACAGCAAACATGGAAGGCCTGCTCGACATGGTTGCAGAAGGAAAAGTTGCCTGGAAGTCTGTGATCAGTAATTTCTATCCTGATTTGGAGGAAGCAGTGCAAATAGCTGAAAAAGAGCAGGAAAGTGTCAAGATTGAAGATGAAGTGACAGATGTAATCTGTGAAGAATGTGGAAGAAATATGGTGATTAAATACGGGCCACATGGCAGATTTCTTGCATGTCCGGGGTTCCCGGAATGTAGAAATACAAAACCATACCTTGAAAAAATCGGTGTACCATGTCCGGTATGCGGAAAAGATGTGGTTCTTCGAAAGACAAAAAAAGGAAGAAAATATTACGGATGTGAAGATAATCCGACTTGTGAATTCATGTCATGGCAAAAACCATCCAAAGAGAAATGTCCGAAGTGCGGAAGCTATATGGTAGAAAAGGGAAATAAACTGCTCTGCTCAAATGAAGAATGCGGGTATAAAACAGATATAAAAAATGATGAAAAAAATGAATGAAATGTTGAAAAAAAACAAATTGTATGATAACATACAACTATACACATATTTTTTCTGAGTTGTGTGTATGATTAGGTAAATAGTTTGTAAAATCAAGTGTCACATAATGGAGGCGAAGATATGAGTGTACAATTATTGGATAAGACTAGAAAAATTAACAGATTATTGCACAATAACAATTCAAGTAAAGTCGTGTTCAACGATATCTGTGAGGTATTAAATGAGATTCTCGCATCGAATGTATTAGTGGTGAGCAAAAAAGGAAAAGTGCTTGGAAGTGGCCAGTGGAAAGATGTAGAAGTGATACATGAGCTGATCGATAATGAAGTTGGAAGCCATATTGATGAGATGCTCAATGAAAGACTGCTTAGTATTTTGTCGACCAAAGAAAATGTGAATCTTCAGACACTTGGATTTTCACCAGAGGTTGTCAAAGGATATCAGGCGATCGTGACACCAATCGACATTGCGGGAGAAAGACTTGGAACGTTGTTCATTTATAAAAAAGATGAACTTTACGAGATCGATGATATTATTCTAAGTGAGTATGGAACAACTGTCGTGGGACTGGAGATGCTGCGCTCTGTCAATGAAGAAAGTGCCGAAGAGATTCGAAAGGAACAGATTGTGCAGTCGGCGATCAGTACACTTTCCTTTTCAGAATTGGAAGCAATCATTCATATTTTTGATGAATTGGAAGGAACAGAAGGAATTCTTGTGGCGAGCAAGATCGCAGACAGAGTTGGGATTACGCGATCTGTTATCGTGAATGCACTTCGAAAATTCGAAAGTGCCGGGGTGATTGAATCACGTTCGTCCGGTATGAAGGGAACATATATTAAAGTGGTAAATGACTATATTTTTGAAGAACTAGATGCGATCAAAAAGAAAAAATTGAAATAACAATAAGAGAAGGGGGTCAGAGTTCTGGCTCCCTTGAGTTGTACAAGGAGAGGGAAACATGTACGAAGGGAAAAAAGCAGAGTTAGAAATGAAAAAAGCGATTCTTGCCGGAGGAATATTGGAATCAAAAGTATTTCAGTGTAAGATTTTAGCATATCACGCGGAGGAGGAACGCGTATATTTACTTTTAGAAGATGATTCACTTGCGGATATTGTACTTGATGCAGTCTATGAATGTCGGATAGAGACAGGAACAACATGGCACGGCAGTGAGGGAAGAATAAAAGAACGCTACTACAATGAACACGGAAAAATTTTAGAATTCCAAATAGAAAATGGATTTTATAAAAATAGTATAAAGTCTGTTGACAAACAGGAAGTGGAGTGATATTTTATAACTAAAGCAAATTAGCACTCGGACAAAGTGAGTGCTAATAAACTGATAACATAGTATGAAGGAGGCAGTTTGATATGAAATTAGTACCATTGGGAGACAGAGTCGTATTAAAACAATTAGAAGCAGAGGAGACAACCAAATCCGGAATTGTATTGCCGGGACAGACAAAAGAAAGACCTCAGCAGGCAGAAGTTGTTGCGGTAGGACCAGGTGGAATGGTTGATGGGAAAGAAGTAACAATGCTCGTATCAGAAGGAGATCAGGTTATCTATTCGAAATATTCGGGAACAGATGTAGAATTAGATGGTGAAGAATATATTGTTGTAAAACAAAGTGATATTTTAGCTGTTATTAAATAATAAAAAGATAATAGGAGGCAAATAATCATGGCAAAAGAGATTAAATATGGAGCAGAAGCCAGAAGTGCTTTAGAAGCTGGTGTAAATCAATTGGCAAATACAGTAAGAGTAACATTAGGACCAAAAGGAAGAAATGTAGTGCTTGATAAATCTTTTGGCGCACCGCTTATCACAAATGACGGAGTGACAATTGCAAAAGAGATCGAGTTGGAAGACGCATTTGAAAATATGGGTGCACAACTAATTCGTGAAGTTGCTGCAAAGACGAATGATGTTGCCGGAGATGGTACAACAACAGCAACTGTTTTAGCTCAGGCTATGGTTCATGAAGGAATTAAGAACCTTGCGGCAGGAGCAAATCCAATCGTACTTCGCAAAGGTATGAAGAAAGCTACAGATGCAGCTGTTGAAGCTATCGCATCTATGAGCAGCAAAGTAGAAAGTAAAGAGAGAATCGCAAATGTTGCGGCAATTTCAGCAGGAGATGTGGAAGTTGGAGCAATGGTAGCAGATGCGATGGAAAAGGTATCGAATGACGGTGTGATTACAATCGAAGAATCCAAGACAATGAAGACAGAATTGGATTTGGTAGAAGGTATGCAGTTTGACCGTGGATATATTTCAGCATATATGGCTACAGATATGGAGAAGATGGAAGCAAACTTAGAAGATCCATATATTTTGATTACAGATAAAAAGATTTCTAATATTCAGGATTTATTGCCACTGTTAGAGCAGATTGTACAGTCAGGAGCAAGACTTCTTATTATTGCAGAAGACATCGAAGGAGAGGCGCTTACAACATTGATCGTAAACAAATTACGTGGAACATTCAATGTAGTTGCAGTGAAGGCACCTGGATATGGCGACAGAAGAAAAGCAATGTTGGAAGATATTGCAATCTTAACAGGCGGACAGGTGATTTCTGAAGAACTTGGATTGGACTTAAAAGAGACGACACTTGATCAGTTAGGTCGTGCAAAATCTGTAAAAGTACAGAAAGAAAACACAGTCATCGTAGATGGAATGGGTGACAAAGATGCAATCAATGGTCGTGTTGCACAGATTAAGGCGCAGATTGAAGAGACAACATCTGAATTTGATAAAGAAAAATTACAGGAAAGACTTGCTAAACTTGCAGGTGGTGTAGCTGTTATCCGTGTGGGTGCAGCGACAGAGACTGAGATGAAAGAAGCAAAACTCCGCATGGAAGATGCACTTTCCGCAGCGAGAGCAGCAGTGGAAGAAGGAATCGTTGCAGGTGGTGGATCTGCTTATATCCACGCATCAAAACAGGTTGCGAAGCTTGCAGATGAATTAGAAGGAGATGAAAAGACAGGAGTTAACATTATCTTGAAAGCTTTGGAAGCTCCATTGTTCCACATTTCAGCAAATGCAGGACTGGAAGGCTCTGTAATTATCAATAAAGTAAGAGAACAAGAACCAGGAATCGGATTTGACGCATATAACGAAGAATATGTAGATATGGTGAAAGCGGGAATCCTTGATCCGGCGAAAGTGACAAGAAGTGCATTACAGAATGCAACAAGTGTTGCATCAACATTATTGACAACAGAATCAGTAGTGGCAAATATCAAAGAAGACGCACCGGCTATGCCAGCAGGTGCACCTGGAATGGGTATGATGTAATCAATGATATAAAATCAGAAGGCGGAGCTGTGAGACAGTTCCGCCTTTTGATTTTATGATAATTTAATTAGAAGAAAGCTTGTAGAGTATATTGAAGTTGTGCTACAATAATAATATGAATTTACAAGTGGAGGTTAGTATGAGTGACTATTACACAGAACAATTAGTAAAACAAAAAGCAAAAGCATCATCAATGATAGCAAAGACAGCGTTGATAGCAGTTACGGTGTTGTCGTTTTTTCTTGTGCTGCTGTTTCCGATGGCGATGATTATTCCGGTCATTATGGTTGTTGTGGATATCGTTTTATTCAAGCGTTTTGATCTGGAATTTGAATATCTGTATGTCAACGGAGATCTTGATATTGATAAGATTATGGCAAAACAAAAAAGAAAAAGAGTGTTTGAGATGAATGTAAGAGATATGGAAGTACTTGCACCTACAGGCTCTATTGAACTGCAGCAGTATCAGAGAACAAAAACATATGATTTTAGTTCCGGAGTGGAAGGCGCAAGAACATATGAGATGGTGACAATCTCTCAGGGACAGACTGTGAAAATTATTTTTGAGCCAAATAAAACGATTTTGGAAGGCATGAAAATGCTTGCGCCGAGAAAAGTGTTTATTTAGTCTTGACAGAAACGAATCTTTTTTGTAATATAACACTACCTTATAAAAAACGTTTATATAAGGAATTATTTATAAGTATTCCTTATTAGTGTATTATTATACAATAATCAGACCAAAAAGAGAAAGAGAGGATGAAAGATCATGGGAAAAATTATTGGAGAAGGTATTACATTTGATGATGTACTGTTAGTACCTGCATATTCAGAGGTAATTCCAAACCAAGTAGATTTATCAACTAATTTAACTAAAAAAATCAGATTAAACATTCCGATGATGAGCGCAGGCATGGATACTGTAACAGAACACCGTATGGCAATTGCGATGGCTCGTCAGGGAGGTATTGGTATTATCCATAAAAATATGTCGATTGAACAGCAGGCAGAAGAAGTCGACAAGGTAAAACGTTCAGAAAATGGTGTCATCACAGATCCATTTTCGTTGTCACCAGAGCATACACTGCAAGATGCAGATGATTTGATGGGAAAATTCCGTATTTCGGGTGTACCTATCACAGAGGGGAAAAAATTAGTTGGTATTATTACGAACCGTGATTTAAAGTTTGAAGAAGATTTTACAAAGAAAATCAAAGAATCAATGACTTCAGAAGGATTGATTACTGCACCGGAAGGCATCACTTTGGAAGAAGCAAAGAAAATCCTCGCAAAAGCAAGAAAAGAAAAATTACCGATCGTAGATAAAGATTTTAACTTAAAAGGTCTTATTACAATCAAAGATATTGAAAAGCAGATCAAATACCCATTGTCAGCAAAAGATGAACAAGGACGTCTGTTATGTGGTGCGGCAGTTGGAATTACAGCAAACTGCGTAGAACGTGTGGATGCGCTTGTAAAGGCTCATGTGGATGTTGTTGTTATGGACTCAGCACATGGACACTCTGCGAATGTAATCAGAACAGTGAAGATGGTAAAAGAAAAATATCCGGATCTTCAGGTGATTGCAGGTAATGTGGCAACAGGAGAGGCAGCAAGAGCTTTGATTGAAGCTGGAGTAGATGCGGTGAAGGTTGGTATCGGACCTGGATCTATCTGTACAACACGTGTTGTTGCAGGTATCGGTGTGCCACAGATTTCAGCAATCATGGACTGCTATGAGGCAGCAAAAGAAGCTGGAATTCCAATCATCGCAGATGGTGGTATCAAATATTCAGGTGATATGACAAAGGCGATAGCAGCAGGTGCCAATGTATGTATGATGGGAAGCATTTTTGCGGGATGTGATGAAAGCCCTGGAACATTCGAATTATTCCAAGGAAGAAAATATAAAGTGTACCGTGGTATGGGATCTATTGCAGCGATGGAGAACGGAAGTAAAGACCGCTATTTCCAGACAGATGCAAAGAAACTGGTTCCGGAAGGAGTAGAAGGTCGTGTCGCATACAAAGGAACAGTAGAAGATACTGTGTTCCAGCTTATGGGAGGTCTTCGCTCTGGTATGGGTTATTGTGGAACGCCTACGATTGAAGATTTGAAAGAAGAAGGAAGATTTGTAAAAATTTCTGCAGCTTCTTTGAAAGAAAGTCATCCACATGATATTCATATTACAAAAGAAGCACCAAACTATAGTGTAGATGAATAAAAGAATTATGTAAAAAATAGATTGCGTATTAGCGCAATCTATTTTTTATGTGTGCCGAGCATAGAAATTTGCTTCATTTTACAAAAAAAGTACAAAATCCTAAAAAAAGTTCATACCTGAAAACAAGAAATAAAAAAGATGATAATATACCTCAAAAAAATCCTAATAGCAAATTTTGATTTTGTGATACGTTTATCGTATCAGAATAAAATTAGGAGGAAAAGAGGATATGAAAAGAAAAAAAGGTATCAATTGATAGCCGGAGCAACAGTACTTTCAATGTGTGTATCACTTGTAAATCCAGTTGTCTATGCAGAAGAGTCTAAGCAGGAT
>OGZD01001955.1_pt1 | contig 13981 bp, 9 predicted proteins | sample 1576701 | NCBI WGS metagenome assembly OGZD01 (sample SAMEA3541487, study PRJEB24748) | human gut metagenome | biome: human gut; feature: human-associated habitat; material: faeces | place: China | collected 2012
TTCCTCTCTACGGGAGGTACGCAGAAGTTTATCGAGGAGTTGGGTTATCCTTGCCAGGCTGTGGAGGAAGTGACGACTTATCCTTCTATTTTAGGTGGGCGCGTGAAGACGTTGCATCCTAAAATTTTCGGCGGCATTCTCGGGCGTCGCGGGCTGGCTGAAGATCAGGCACAGATGCAACAATATGAAATACCTGAAATCGACCTGGTCATCGTGGACCTTTATCCGTTCGAGGATACCGTGGCGAGCGGTGCATGCGAGGCGGACATTATCGAAAAGATAGACATAGGCGGCATTTCGTTGATTCGCGCCGGTGCCAAGAACTTCAAGGATGTGGTGATCGTGCCGAGCAAGGCTGAATATGGGCCGCTGTTGGATTTGCTGAACCGGAAAGGGGCGCAGACCGATGTGGAAGAACGCCGCTGGTTTGCCACTCGTGCGTTCGGCGTGAGCAGCCATTACGATACGGCCATACATGCTTATTTCGAGAACGGAAAGTAAGGGATGGCGTTTGAAGGTAACGGATTTGGAAATATTAAAATGAAGTGAAGGGCTGATGGGATTCTTTTCTTTTACTCAGGAAATAGCAATGGACTTGGGGACGGCCAATACCATTATCACCAGCGACGGTAAGATTGTGGTGGACGAGCCTTCCGTGGTGGCATTAGACCGGCGTACGGACAAAATGATCGCCGTGGGAGAGAAGGCCAAGTTGATGTATGAAAAGACGCATGACAATATCCGCACGGTACGGCCTTTGCGCGAAGGAGTCATCGCTGACTTTTATGCCTGCGAACAGTTGATGCGCGGGCTCATCAAGATGGTGCATACGGGCAGCCGTCTGTTTTCTCCTTCCTTGCGCATGGTGATAGGTGTTCCTTCCGGTTCTACGGAAGTGGAGCTGCGTGCCGTACGGGATTCGGCGGAACATGCCGGGGGACGGGACGTGTATCTGATTTATGAACCGATGGCGGCCGCCATCGGCATAGGAATCGACGTGGAGGCTCCCCAAGGTAACATGATAGTGGACATCGGCGGAGGTTCCACCGAAATCGCCGTAATCTCCTTGGGCGGTATCGTGTCGAATAATTCCATCCGCATCGCGGGGGACGACCTTACGGCCGACATCCAGGAATACATGAGCCGCCAGCATAATGTGAGGGTGAGCGAGCGTATGGCCGAACGTATCAAGATTCACGTGGGAGCAGCGTTGACGGAATTGGGCGAGGACGCTCCGGAGGATTATATCGTGTATGGACCGAACCGTATTACGGCCCTGCCGATGGAGGTCCCGGTGTGTTATCAGGAGGTGGCGCACTGCATGGAGAAGAGTATCGCCCGTATCGAGACGGCTGTCTTGAGCGCGTTGGAGAATACGCCGCCGGAATTGTATGCCGACATCGTGCACAACGGTATTTACCTGACGGGTGGAGGAGCTTTGTTGCGTGGTTTGGACAAACGGTTGACCGACAAGATCAACATTCCGTTCCACATCGCCGAAGATCCGCTGCACAGTGTGGCCAAAGGCACCGGTATAGCATTGAAGAACGTGAACAACTTTTCTTTTTTGATGTAACCCGTGCAGGGCTTATTCGATTTTCTGAAGAAATATAGCTATTGGCTCCTTTTCATCCTGTTGGAAGGAGGTAGCCTTTTGCTGCTCTTTCGTTTCAATCTTTATCAGGGAAGTGTATGGTTCACTTCTGCCAATACCGTTTCCGGACGCGTGTTGGAGTGGGAGTCGGATTTCCTGTCCTATATTGCTTTGGGTGAACGGAACAAAGACCTGATGCGGAAGAATCTGGTGTTGGAGCAGCGGGTCAGGGCACTGACGGAGTTGTTGGACCGTGCGGAACACGATTCCACCTATACGGAAATGCGTCAGAGGGAACTGTTGGACGGTTTCGGCATGGTGCCTGCCGAGGTGGTAAGCAACAGTGTGAACAAGCATAATAATTACCTGACCATCAATAAAGGAGAGCAGGATGGCGTGAAACCCGAGATGGGGGTCGTGTGCGGTACGGGCATTGTGGGGATAGTCTATCTGACTTCGCCCCATTATGCGATTGTCATGCCGCTGTTGAACAGCAAGTCGAATATCAGTTGTTGTTTGCGGGGAACCGATTATTTCGGTTATTTGCGTTGGGACGGTCGGCATCCTTTGTATGCCTCTCTGGGCGATATACCCCGCCATGCCCGCCTGAAAGAAGGCATGACGGTAGAGACCAGCGGTTTCTCTGCGGTTTTTCCGGCAGGGCTGTTTGTCGGCAAGGTGACGAAGGTGGAAAATTCGGAAGACGGGCTTTCTTATAAGTTACAGGTGAATTTGAGTACGGACTTTGCCCGGTTGAGAGACGTGTGTGTGCTTACGACGCCCAATCGGGTGGAGATAGACAGTTTGCAGCAAAAGATAGAATCAGAAAAATAAGGCCGATGTATGATGCAGAGTTTTTTCAGTAGATTGTTGTGGGCATTCATTTTGCTGGTTTTTCAGGGATTGGTATTCAACCATATCCACTTTTTCGGTTATGCTACTCCTGTCATATATGTGTATATCCTTTGTCTCCAGCCGTTGAACACCTCGCGTTATGCGTGGCTGTTGTGGGGATTTGCAGTCGGGCTCGGAGCCGATTTCTTTTCCGAAACTCCGGGTTTGGGGGCTGCGTCCATGACTTTGACGGCCTTGTGTGCTCCGCCACTTTTGCGGTTGTTTACGCCCAAAGACTGTCTGGAAGACATGGTGCCGGGCTACCGGACGTTGGGAGGATGGAATTACATTTGGTATGTGACGTTGCTTGTACTGTTGCAGCAGGCGTCCGTGATGATGCTTGAAATCTTTTCTTTCTTCAGTGCTTTGGACATGCTTTATACTTACTTGGGCAGCAGTGCGCTTTCCATTGTGCTGATATTGGTATTGGAGAGGATGCGCGGTAATAAATAGTTGGAAGTTTCGGACAGAAGGGATGGCTGATTATAATAGGGAAAAGCGTAAATATGTAATAGGGGCGGTGGCTACGGGCATCGTCCTCATTTATATTGTCCGGCTTTTCACATTGCAAATCATGAGCGACGATTACAAGAAGAATGCCGACTCCAATGCTTTCCTAAAGAAAATCCAATATCCTTCACGGGGAGTCATCACCGACCGCAACGGGAAGTTGTTGGTCTACAACCAACCTTCGTATGACATTATGGTGGTCATGAACGAGCAGCAGGGGGTGGACACGTTGGATTTGTGTGCGAGCCTCGGAATAACCAAGGAATATTATATCAAGCGGATGGACGAAATCAAGGACCGGCACCGCAATCCCGGTTATTCACGTTACACCCAGCAGCTTTTCATGAGTCAGTTGTCTTCCGAGGAGTTCTGCGTGTTTCAGGAAAAGCTGTTCCGTTTTCCCGGTTTTTATGTGCAGCGTCGTTCCATCCGTCAATACCAATCCCCGTATGCCGCATTGGTCTTGGGGGACATCGGTGAGGTGTCGCCTGCGGATGTGGAAGAAGATGAGTATTATCAGAATGGTGATTTCATCGGCAAGCAAGGCGTGGAACGTTCCTACGAGAAGCAGTTGAGGGGCGAAAAGGGGATACAAATACTTTTGCGTGATGCCCGGGGGCGTATCAAAGGGCGATATATGGACGGAAAGCTGGATACCAAAACCGTGCCCGGCAAGAACCTGACTTTGGGGCTCGATTTGGAATTGCAGGCGCTCGGCGAGCGTCTGATGGAAGGCAAGCTGGGCAGTATCGTGGCCATAGAACCTTCTACCGGCGAGGTGTTGTGCATGGTGTCTTCGCCTACTTACGATCCCCGTATGATGGTGGGCCGGCAGCGTGGAAAGAACCATTTGGCTTTGAGCCGTAATCCGCTGAAACCCTTGCTGAACCGTTCCATCATGGGGCAGTATCCTCCCGGCTCCACATTCAAGACCACGCAGGCGTTGACTTTCCTTCAGGAAGGCATCATCACTCCCGAGACGGCTTACCCTTGTTATCACGGGTTTATTTATCGCGGACTGAAAGTGGGATGCCATGGACATGCGGCACCGGCCAAGTTGGTTCCGGCCATAGGAACTTCCTGCAATGCTTATTTTTGTTGGGGACTCTATTACATGTTCGGCAACCGGACGAAATACAAGAATGTGCAGGAGGCCATGACGGTGTGGAAAGACTATATGGTGTCGATGGGGTTCGGGTATAAGCTCGGTATCGACCTGCCGGGAGAGAAACGGGGATTGATTCCGAATGCCCCTTTTTATGACAAGGCTTATCGTGGTTCATGGAACGGGTTGACCGTAATCAGTATTTCCATCGGGCAGGGCGAAGTGAACGCCACTCCTTTGCAAATCGCCAATCTCGGTGCGACAATAGCCAACAGGGGATACTTTATCACGCCGCACGTGGTGAAACAGATACAAGACGAGCAGATAGACACGCTTTACACCCGGCGGAGATACACGAAGGTGGAAGCCCGGCATTACGAAACGGTGGTACAGGGGATGCGGAGGGCCGTATTGGCCGGGACTTGCCGTAAAGCCAATATTCCCGGTATAGAAGTCTGCGGCAAGACGGGTACGGCACAGAACCGTGGACACGACCATTCCGTGTTTATGGGATTCGCCCCGATGAACGACCCTAAGATAGCCATTGCCGTGTATGTGGAGAACGGCGGTTGGGGGGCAGACTACGGTGTGCCTCTCGGGGCATTGATGATGGAACAGTATTTGAACGGCAAACTCTCGCCCGAAAGCGAGAAATTGGCGGAGATGTATCAACAAAGACATATCGGTTATGGTACGGCGGATAGATGAAAAGGAAAAAGGCGTGTGGCGTTCATTGGATTGGTGGACCATCCTTATATATATGGCCTTGCTGGCGTTCGGTTGGATCAGCATTTGCGGAGCCAGCTACGATTTTGACATGGAGGGGAACATCTTTTCATTCGATTCCCGTTCGGGGATGCAGATTATCTGGATAGGCACTTCGTTGGCATTGGGCTTTATCCTTTTGATGCTCGACGGGAAGTTGTACGATACCTTTGCATACGTCATTTATGCCCTGTTGCTTGTCTTGCTGTTTGTCACACCTTTTTTGGCACGAGACATCAAGGGCTCCCATTCGTGGATAAAGATAGGACCTTTCAGTTTGCAGTCTGCCGAGTTTGCCAAATGTGCCACGGCATTGGCTTTGGCCAAATTCATGTCTGCTTACGGATATAATATTTCGCGGTGGAAAGACTTTTTGGTGACGTTGGCCATTATTGTCGTGCCTATCGTCCTGATTATTTTGCAGCGGGAGACCGGTTCGGCTTTGGTCTATCTGGCCTTTTTCCTGATGCTTTATCGGGAGGGGATGCCCGGTGCCGTGCTTTTTACCGGGGTATCGGCTGTGGCTTACTTTGTGGTGGGCGTACGTTTCGAGCACGTCATGTTAGGGCATATCCCCACCAGCGCCGGAGAATTTCTGGTGTTGATGATGGTGATTCTTTTTACGATCGGTATGGTGCATGTCTATTGTGACAAGGTGTCGGTGGAACGGAATATCCTGTTTTATGGTGTGGGCGTGATAGCATTGGCTCTTGGTTTTTCCGGCTTTGTCATTCCCTTCGACATCACCTGGATTTTGATTACGGTATGCGTGGCCATGATCTTGTATTTATGCTATGTGGCTTTGAGCGAGCGTGTCACGCGTTACTTTTATATTGCCTTGTTTGCCTTGGGTTCCATGGCTTTCTTTTATTCGGCCGATTACGTGCTGAACAGTGTGATGGAACCCCACCAAAGGGTACGTATCAACGTGCTTTTGGGCCTGGAGGACGATCCTTCGGGTGCCGGTTACAATGTCAATCAGGCCAAGATTGCCATCGGATCCGGAGGATTACGAGGAAAAGGCTTCCTGAACGGAACGCAAACCAAGCTGAAGTATGTGCCGGAACAGGATACCGATTTCATTTTCTGTACGGTCGGGGAAGAAGAAGGGTTCTGGGGTGCGGCCGGAGTCTTGGTGTTGTTCCTGGTGCTCATTCTCCGCTTGATTCACTTGGCCGAGCGCCAACCCTTTGCCTTTGGGCGTATCTATGGCTATTGTGTGATGAGTGTTTTCCTGTTCCATGTGTTTATCAACGTGGGAATGGTGTTGGGACTTACGCCGGTTATCGGTATTCCGTTGCCTTTCTTCAGTTACGGAGGTTCATCCTTGTGGGGCTTCACCATCTTGTTGTTCGTATTCCTGCGTATAGATGCCGGACGCAATCTGGCCAAGAGGGATTAAGGCTTTAGCGGCTGATGAGGACTCCCACATCGTGTATGCCCGGAAGGACTTCCCGTTGCATGAGATGTATGATACGGACTTGTCCGGTTTGTCCGCGGTGCAATGTCATGGGAGGAAGCGGCACGTCGTATTGGTACATATAGATACCTTTGCCCATACGATGGGTGACAGAATCCATCAACTGGCATTTCACCGTGTCACGATGCAGAGTGTCCGGATGAGAAAACTCCCGTTCCACTGCCAGCCAGATAACGGTGTACGGATATGAATCGGTCGAACGCAATCCCAATGCGAACTGATAGGTCGCTGCTGTCCGCACGGTATCGATGTCGAATGTGAAGGTATCCCGGCTGTTCCATCCTTGTTCGGGAACGTGGCGGTATGAATGATAGATTACATGCTCATTGCAGCCCGTAAGCGACAAAAGGATGCTTACGGCTGCAATGAACGTTGGAGTGCGAAGAATGATCATGACTATTCCGTCTTTTCGGCCGGTGTGTTTGGGGTGGGCTTAACAGCTTTTTCCGAGCGATTGTCCCTGTCCCGTTTGCGTTTATCCTTGCCGGGGCGGTTCTCGCGGTTGCCGCCCTGTTCGCCTTTGTATTCTTTGTTGTCCCGTCCGCGGTTTCGGTTACGGCGGTCTTTGCCGGCATTCTCTTCCCGACGTTCCGCGCCTTGTGTCTCTTTGGAAGATTGTGAGCCGCGAGGATTACCGTTGTCTTTGCGTTTGCCTTTGTTTTTCCGTCTCTTGTCGAACCGTGTCAGGCTCTCCTGTTCAACGAGGTCAGCCGGTTTGGCCGGTTCTGCTGTTTCCCCGCTTTCCAAACGTTGAGGCTTCTCGCCCCGGCGGTTCATGTTGATGATTTCAAAAACTCTTGCGGTAGTGAGGGTGACTAAGTTGGCAGCCAAATGCTTGTCGGTGGAATAGGTGACTAATCCGGCCAGGATGTCGGCTTTGAAGAAATAATATTCGGCATCTTGGGTTTGCAAAGTGATTTCCTTGCTCGGCAAACGTTTTCCGGCTTCCACGTAAGTGTCCACCTCATAGTTCATGCAACATTTCAGTTTGGCACATTGTCCGGCCAGCTTCTGCGGGTTCAGGGAAATGTCCTGATAGCGGGCTGCTCCGGTGGAGACGGAAACGAAGTTCTTCATCCATGTGGCACAACACAATTCCCGTCCGCACGGGCCGATACCGCCGATGCGCCCGGCCTCCTGCCGTGCACCGATTTGTTTCATCTCGATGCGTACGCGGAAAGTCTCGGCCAATACCTTGATGAGCTGGCGGAAGTCCACGCGTCCGTCCGCGATATAGTAGAAAATGGCTTTGTTCCCGTCGCCTTGGTATTCCACATCGCCGATTTTCATTTGCAGTCCCAATTCCTTGGCTATCTGGCGCGAACGTATCATGGTGTCGTGCTCACGGCTTTTGGCTTCTTCGTACTTTTCCATGTCAACCGGTTTGGCTTTGCGGTACACCCGTTTGATTTCCTGTTCCGATTTCAGGTTGGCCTTCTTGATTTGAAGGGGGACGAGGCGTCCGGTGAGGGTGACCACACCGATGTCGTGTCCCGGAGTGGCTTCCACGGCCACGATGTCGCCTTTTTCCAACGGCAGACGGTTGCTGTTGTGGTAATATCCCTTGCGCGTGTTCTTGAACTGCACCTCCACGAGGTCGGTGGCTTCTGCGTTACCCGGGATGTCTGCCAGGTAATCGTACGTATTCAGTTGTTTATTTTGTCGTCCGCAACCTTTGGCGCAAAGTCCCCGGCACGGCCCGTTCAGTTTGAATTTTTCCTCCATTCGTTGTCGGTTTTTGATATATATTATTGTATGAGCAGCACAATCATCTTCAGAGCAAAGTCGAAAAATACGATTCGTGGGTTGACATTTTGCTCTATGTCCCGTTGTGCGTCGCTCAGTTCGTCCATGATTTTGATGACGTTCCGCTCATTGACGAAACGTGCGAAGTTTTTGGCGAAATCCCCTTCCTGTGCCGTCAGGTAGTTCAGTTCCGGCCTGCGGAAGTTATAGATGAAGTTTTCGCGCACCAACCGTTGGCAGTACGTCAGGAAGTTCTTTTGTCTTTCCCGCCCCATGCCGGCAATCTGTTCGCTCCATTTCCGCATATCCTTGATCTTGCGTTGATAGCTCAACCGCATCAGCATGACGAAAAGGTCGAAGAAGAGCAAGTTGTCCCGGCTTGCATCTAGACTTTTCAGTGCTGCGGTATAGCTGCCTCTGGCATTGCGTGCGAGAGCTTCCACGTCCTCCGTGGGATGGGTTTTGCGGAGGGCTTCCACCAAACTTTCGTGGTCGATGCCCTTTACCTCGATTTGTTGGGTACGGCTCAGGATGGTGGGCAGAATTTTCTCCGGCTCGTCGCTCACCAAAAGGAAATTCGTTTGTTCAGGCGGTTCTTCGATGAGTTTGAGCAACTTGTTGGCGCATTCCGCATTCATTTTCTCCGGCATCCAGACAATCATGGCCTTACGTCCGCCCAAGGTGGATTTAAGTGCCAGTTTCCGCTGTATCTGGGCGGCTTCGGCCGCATAGATGAGTGCTTGTTGGTTTTCAGCCTTCATGTCGCCCAACCAGTCGTTCAAGTCGAAATAAAGCCCGGCTTGCAGCCGTTTGCGCCATGCGTCTATATACACGTCGCATACGGAACTTTCCGCTGTTTTGTATTTGATGATGGGGAAGACGAAATGGAGGTCTGGGTGTACGAAATGCGTGAAAGTCCGGCATGACGGGCATTCTCCGCAGGCATCGTGCGCCCCCGGACGGTGACACAGCAGGTATTGGGCATACGACACGGCTAAAGCCAGCTTTCCGCATCCCGAAGAGCCGCTCAGGAGCAGGGCATGCGGCACGCGTCCGGCTTGCGCTTCCTGAAGGAGGCGTTCTTTGATGTCTGTTTGTCCTACAACCCGGCTGAACATGGCTTTAGTAGATTTGGCGTGCGATTTCGCGGATACTGTCCACGGCCGAAACGGTATAGAAATGGATGCTCGGCACGCCGTGACTGATCAGCTCGCGGCATTGTTCCACCGTCCACTCTATCCCCACTTGTTTGGCTTCTTCGTCCGTTTTGCATTTTCCTATTTCCAAAGCCAGAGTTTGGGGCAGGTCGCAATGGAACGTTTTAGGTACTACGTTGAGTTGCGACAGTTTGGCAAAGGGCTTGATACCCGGGATGATGGGGATGGTGATGCCGGCCCGGCGTGCACGGTCCACGAAGTCGAAATACTTCGCGTTGTCGTAGAACAACTGGGTGACGGCGTATGCAGCACCCATGTCGGCTTTCTGCTTGAGCACGGCCAAGTCGGCTTCCGGATTGGGCGCTTCCTCATGTTTTTCCGGGTAGCAGGCTACGCCGTATGAAAACGACGTGCCGGGAGACTTGATAGGCGAACCGTCGACAAAGAAACCTTCATTGAAACGGTTGATGTGTCCGATGAGTTCCGTGGCATGCGAATAACCGTCACCCGTGGGACGGAAGGCCGAGTCTTCCTTGGCTTTGTCGCCGCGCAGCACCAACAAGTCGCTGATGCCCAGGAATTGCAGGTCGAGCAACATGTACTCCGTATCCTCACGGGTATATCCGCTACATAGGATGTGGGGCACGACATGTATGTCGTAATGCCTTTGGATGGCTGCCGCTACGGCTATGGTGCCGGGACGGCGGCGGATGCGGAGGCGTTGCATGATGCCCCCCCCTAAGTCCTTGTACACATACTCGCTGCGGTGGTTGGTAATGTTGATATACGCCGGGTTGAACTCCCTGAGCGTATCTATGGTATGGAACAACCGGTCTATGCCTGCTCCTTTCAACGGAGGCAGTACTTCGAAAGAAAAAGCCGTTCCTTTATGGTTCTGAATCAAATCAATGACGTTCATCCTTTCTTCGTTTGTACAAAGATACGCAAAGAATCTTAATATGCAGGTAAAAAGAGGAAAGGAATGATATGTTTTTTTCAAAAGCCGATATGGAGCCGGCGCATTTTCCAATCTTCGCACAGCCCCATATCGGCTTGAAAGTTAACGGGCGGTTTGCACTTCTCCGTACAAGGCGTTCACGGTCGCACCTTTCTCGGCATCGAGTTTTCCGTACCGGTTGAGGTGTATGCCACCGTTGTTTTTAATATTCAGCGTACCTCCGGATTTCACCAATACATCGGCATTTTGGATGGTGCCGCCATCCACCTCCAATGTTCCGCCTTCGAGCACATAAATCCGGTATCCGTCACGCATCTGCAAGGTCTTGCCCGATGGGATTTTGAACGTGCCGGAGCGTACGATGATGTCGTTGGTGAACGTACCCCCTCCCCATTCGGTGGATGCGGTGAGCACTTTCGGGTCTTCATAATGTGGGACGTATTCCCCCGTGAATCCCGTGTCGAAACGGGAACGGCCCCATTCTATGGCTGTAGATTTACCGTTCGTTTTCCAAGCATAGATATTGCCGCTTTTGTCGGCCGCAATGATTTCGTTTTTTCCGTCACCATCCACGTCCGACACGCAAACGCCATTGTCCATCTTGTCCGCAGTGGATAAAGGAAACCCTGTTATGTCCGTACCGTCATTATGCAGGGCATATATCAAATTGTCCTGATGGAACACGATGTCAATGGCATCGTCGCCATCCACGTCAGCCAAAAGGGGACAAGTAAGGTTGATATAAGATTCTGTCAACAAGCCCGGCAGAGAACGGTTTATTAACAATTCGCCGGCATCAGACCATATTCGGACGCAATCATATCCTAACGCCACGACCTCCAATCGGCCGTCGCCGTTCACATCTCCCACACTCAAAGGATGCTCTATGCCGTTGCTTACATAAGGGATACAAGCAGGAGTGGAAGCATTACTGTCGAAATTCCCTACGCAAGAACCGTCTTGTCTGATGGCGTAAATGTAACTCAAATTAGTGTTTCTCGTAGTGACGAGTATTTCTTTCTCACCGTCGCCGTCCAAATCGCAAACCGTGGGGGAGCAGTTCAGCATCTGTCCCGGACGGGAGAAGAACGGGGAACGGAGATAAGGCTTACCGTCATGCTGCCATACGTATACATGTCCGTCGCTAGAGCCGCAAATGATTTCCTTGTAGCCGTCACCGTCGAGGTCGGCTACGGCCGGTTCTCCGAAAAAGTCGCCTGACAGATTGCCGAAACTTGCCTTTATGTTCCCATGGGCATCCATGATAACGATAGGCTTCTTTTCGAATTCACTTCTGAATACAATTTCCTTTTCACCTTTTCCGTCTGGTGCATCCACGTCTGTCACGACAGGTGGACGGTAGCAAGACATCATTCCTATGTTTGTCCTCCAAAGCATGTCAGGCAATTTGTCTCCGTCTTTGTCTAATGAAGAATAACATGTTACGTAGTCATCGCACTTATTATAATTGCGAGTCAATGAGATAATGTATTGCTCCCCATTTCCCAACAGGTCGGCCACCACCGGAGTGGCTTCCGTTTTCCATGGGATTTCGGCATAACCGCTGTACGAAGTGGCGTTTCCATCGAGGTCGTAAGGCTCTGTGCCGTCCGGACGGATAGCCACCACCATTCCTTCTGTACCCTCGTCCGTGTATCCCGTGAGGAATATCTCCTTCTGGCCGTCATAGTCGAAATCAGCCGTGTGCGCCTCACAAGTGTAATGCAGGCTTTTCCCCATGGAAAGCGGGAACATGCCCATGGTGGGGTAAATGGTCCACGCCCTGACGGCTTCGGACTTCTCCCCCTCTATATAGCCGGAAGTCAATGTGTTTAACTTGTAATAATATGTGGTCAAAGGGTCTAATCCCTCATCCTTATAATAACGAGTCGACACGGGATATTTGTTCTGTAGCACAAAGCCTCCATCTTCCCGGTCGCTCCGGTATATATTGTACAGTTCTTCACTTCCCATCTTGTCCCAATACAGGCTGATGGAGTTGTTTCCCAATTCTGTATGTACTTTGGACAGGTCTATGGGAACGGCTTTTTCCGCGATGTCCGTTATGACACTGTCTTGTGCCACGCCTGCCGTGTAAAGCACGATTTTTAAAGGGATGGGATTCCCCGTCTTGTATTTGTTGGATATATTTATAAAGGCTGTGGTGCTCGTGGCATTTCTTTTGTTTACCGTGGCTGTCGTAGTGTCTAAAGAAACGACGGAACATGTCATGTCCGAAGTTATGCCTTCTGTACGTTTGGCTACGGACAAGGTTACTTTTTCCCCTGCTTCGGGAATCAAATCCCCATCGGAAGTCCTTCGGATCATAATACGGAACAGTTTTTGCTTGTTCTGTTTCAAATCCACCTTGAACGTATCCACATTCACGGCATCCGTCCCTCGCCTGTTGATGGTCAGGCAGAAGCATACGGCATTCCATTCATAGCGTCCTATTTCCGGGGCATCCTCGGCAATCTTGAAGCTGAATTGTGTTTGTCCCGGTACCGGATAATACGTCCCGCTTACCTCCCCATAATATACGGAGTCGTTAATCATCGTGATGTAAGGGGAAGATGTGGATAACTTTGCCGTCACGTCGAAAGCCCTGTCTTTTCCGTCATTCTTCAGGCAGATATCCAGATTCGCCGTTCCCCCAGCCCTTAAAGTGCCCGAAAAGTTTCGGATTTCTGCTATCGTAATCAGATTTTCTGTCGGTCGTGAAACCGGAATCGATTTCTCAAAGGGAATGAAATTACGTGCCGTGACCGTTACTTTCATTTCTCCCGAAGTCTTCGGGCTGAAAGTGAAACTGTGCGGTTTCGTGTCGTTTATCGTTACCACGGTGTATGCTTCTGCGTCTTTCATCAGGCAAACTGTGGCTTCTTCCCCTGCCGGAAGATTTGTGATTTGCACTGTGATGGTGTTTGTTCCGGCTTCTATTTGCGTGGGGGTCACGTTTACTTCTAACTTTTGGGGCACGGCAGACCATGCCGGCATTTCCGGGTCGCCTAAAAGGTGGAGGCGGTAGTAGTCAGGTAGACTTAGAACATAGCCTCCATTATATTGTTGATTGCTTTCTTCTATCATTAAACTTAATAAACAACCAATAGATGTAATTTGTTCTTTATATAAACCATTTAAAAAATCCTTATACTGATAGTCTTCGTCAGAAACACCAAAACATGAATTCCCGATAAAGGCAACGGCACCTCCATTTGGTGTATTAATAAAATGTTCTGCAATACAATCTTCGTCGAATTTAGCAGGCATACACCCTCCGGATATGAAAATTTGCAAAAAATCTTTGTTCCTCAGATTGTCTACATCCTGAATATAAATACTTTCATGTTTATCTATGGATGATGTTCCCAAAGCGCGAGGATGGCTATGATCCATGTGGTATACTACATGGAAGTGATTAAGTCCGGAGTCGCCTCCGTCCTGAAGGGCAGAAAGAAAATGTTCTTTATTCAGTTCCTGTCCGGAATGATATATTGTTTTATCATCGTGTTGGGAACAAGTACAGTTATAATGATCAAAAAGATACCACTTTTTGATTTGAGGATAATGAGAAAGATAGTTATTGATGGAGGCTTTTGCGTCATTATAAAGCTTGCCTGTAGATTCACTCTTACTTATATATGCAGACGCAGCCAAATGATTCATTAAGTATTTTGTGTTCATATTTTCCATTTTCTCATACAAAAGTACTTTATTAACCTCAAATCCGCAACTAAGCTCTTCAGCGTCCTTCTTGCGTCTAAACGTCCTC
>OGZD01001962.1_pt1 | contig 13921 bp, 7 predicted proteins | sample 1576701 | NCBI WGS metagenome assembly OGZD01 (sample SAMEA3541487, study PRJEB24748) | human gut metagenome | biome: human gut; feature: human-associated habitat; material: faeces | place: China | collected 2012
GATCCGCACCGGGCCGAGTATTCCGGCCTTCGTATCGCCGCGGTAGACCGTCGGCGAAGAGAGGAAGAGATTGGCCGTCGTATTGCAAACCCGGATTTCGATCCGGTTGGCACCGTCCTGCAACAGTCCGGTCACATCGAAACGCCAGGGCGGCGTCAGCCGCAAACCGGCCTCTCGCCCGTTGACCAGCACCCGGGCCGTCGAGACGACCTCGCCCAGGTCGAGTGTCACACGACCCGCGGGTTTCTTCGTCAGCGTAAAGTCCCGCCCGTACCACGCCGCACCGGAATAAGTACGCAAGGCATCGTTACGGCACCAGTCGCCGACCGTATAGCGTCCCGCCCCGCAAACCAGCTTCACAGGGCCGTCTATCGCCGCACCGCCGGCATACCCGCGCTCTTCGGTAAGCGTCAGCGACACCTCCGCCGGAAGCCCGGCACGCCGGGGCAACACGGCACGGTAGGTCACGGCGCCGTCGCTGCGGCGTGCGACCTCGGCGACCCGGCATTTCCGGCCATCGGCACGCACTTCGGGTTTCCGGCCAAAGGCCGTGAATTCCAGCGCCTCCAGTCCGGGCGCCGCCGTGAAGGTGAACCGCGCCCGCGTATCCGCCGTCTTCCGGCTGTCGAACGGCAGCAGCGCCCGGTCGCCGCGGAACTTCATCCGCAACGGGGCCTCGGCCAGCGTCTCGGGCGCGATGTCCGCCTTCCCGTCGCGCAGGGCGAACCGCGCCGTGCCGAACGAATCGTAATGCAGCACGATCTCGTTGATGCCCTTCTTCAGAACGACCTGTGCCGCAGGCTCGCGCCGTTCCCCGCCGACATAGAACCCCACGGGGCGGATCCCGCCCCATTCGGCGTCGTACAACCCGTCACGCGGGGCATCCACGCAGGTGTAGAGGTAATAATCCTTCATTCCGGATGCCTCGGCCTTGCGAACCATGCCGTTGAAAGCCCGTTCGGTCGCACCCAGGCGAATGAAATCGTCGTACATCTCCGCCTTCAGGCCGTGCCAGCCCTGATGCCCGAAGTCGCCCTCGACGCCCCAGCGCCATGAGAACGCATAGGGCCGCCACTCGTACCGCACGCCGGCTGCCTCCACGCCCGACGCTGTGCCGGGCAGGTTGTCCAGCACCGTCCGTTCATCCACCGAGGCGGGTACCGCTCCCAGCAGCATGAACCGCTCCCCGAAGGTGAAACGTCCGCGGCCTTTCCGAGCCTCGCCGCCGAGCCGTTCGTATTCGGCATCATAAATACAGGCTCCGATCTTTTCGTCCGTCCCCGGCCACTGGTAATCGCCGAAACGGTTGTCCAGCAAGGGTTCCAGCCGGAAATCCCACTCCCCGCCGAGGTCGATCCGCTGCGTGCTCCCCGCGCCGGCGGATTCCGCCCCGACCTCCGCATCGCGGGAAGGGTCGAAGAGGATCAGCTGCATGTCCGTACGCTCCAGCGGCATCACCACCTCGGTTCCGGCATCCGTGACGGCGGCGACCCGCAGCGGGCGTTTCCCGCCCGTCCAAGGATCCCACAGCTCCGCGGCTCCCCATGCACGGAAACGGCACGTTGCGCCCCGCCCGACGTTATAGACCGCAAAGAGGTCACGGCCGCCGATGCGGCGGTGCATGACGTAAGGGGTCGGATCCTCCGTCTTATGCAGGGCAGAACGGGCCCCGACATCCGAGGCCGGACGGAGCAGCGTGAAATCACGCTGCGTATTGCGGTCGATGAGTGCGATCGCATCCGCCGGGTCGCCGATACGGAAAACCCGGTCGTGCCCGCCCCCGAAGAGATCCGCCACCAGTTCCTTCAACGCCCGGCCGCCGCGCCCCTCCTTTTCAGAGGCCTCCGGCAGCGGGCCGATATTGATGACCATGCCGCCGTCGCGGACGAAGTCGCGCAGTTTTTCGAGCGACGAGTGGCGGATCGCCCGCATGGCGGGAACCACGACCACGCCGAACGACTCACCGGCCACATGCAACCGGCCGTCGCGCACCTCGGCGCGGCCGAGCGATTCGTAATCCATGTAGTCGAAGTCGATGCCGTCGCGGTAGATCGCCTCCCCGGCGGCAAAGGCGGCTTCGACAGCCTCGTTGCCGTACCCGGCCACCACCGGCTCGACGGGATAGAGGATCGCCACGTCGGCGACGTGGTATCCCTGGGACAGGATATAGCTCAGGCGTTCGGTACACTCCAGCAACCCGTCCATCTCGTCCCAGTAAGGCTCGTGGAAATGGTTGCAGGGCGCCGCCCACTCCCACCAGCCCCCCATGGTCGTATAGTAAAGCCCGTGCAGGCTCAGCAGGTTCTGCCCCATGGCGAAATTGGCGAAGATCGCATCGGTCAGCTGCGCCGAGTTGGTCGACCACTCGCTGCTGTGGAAACCTTCGAGCCAGACGCGCTGGCGTTCGTAGAGGTGCGAGATCGACGAGGCGACCTTGTTTTTAATAATGTCCTTCTGCAACATCGGCTGGTCACAACCCGGAGCCTGGTTCCAACGCTGGGTACGGAAATAGTCGCCGAACTCGCCCACGTCGCGGCCACGGCCGCCGTGGTCGCATCCGAAAAGCAGCCCGCGCCGCTGGTGCCACTCATAGACGGGGATGAAGAAGTTTTCCTCGCTCAGCGCCACGCGCACGTCGTTATAGTCCATGCGTACCTTGACCGAACTGTCACCCAGGTCGACGAACAGCGCGTCGATCTGCGGCAGGATGTCGTATCCCTTGCGGCGCATGAACTCGTCGCGGAAAATATCGTTCCAGATATTGCCCTGCAGGTTGAAGTTCAGCTCATCGGAGAAGAAGAAATTGAGCCCCGTTTCCGATTCCCCGGGGAAACGGTCGGCAAAACGTTGGAAAAAGTGCCGCACGTAACTGTGCCCCGCCCGAGGGTGCATCGGATCGAGCGAAGGCAGGCGCCGCTCGGCCTTCACTTCGGCCACGAGGGCCCGCGGCCAGGGGTTCTGCCACTCGACCCCGTCGGGCCCCGTTTCCGGCAACAGGTCGACCGGCGCCCCGTCGATCCGGCCCCAGGCATCGAGCGGGTAAGCGTTCAGCGAAAGCGGCCGCTGCGCATAAGCCCGCGAGAAACGCTCCCCGCGGCCGAGTTCCAGACTGTCGAAATGCAGTTCCGAACCGTTGAGCGTCGGGTCTTCGGCCAGCATCTCGTCCACATAGGAGCCCTGCCCCACGCCCAGCGTATAGTCGCTCAGGCTGACGGTCATACCGCGTTTGCCGGCCTCGGTCATGAACCACCCGAAAAGCTCCCACCACGCCGGAGTGAAGAGGTCGGGCTTCGAACGGAATGTCCTGCCGTAGGTAATGCCGCCCGTATCGGTGTGGCAATAGTTGATCTGCAGGCTGCTGATCCGTTTCCGGGCCAGCATGTCGAGCTGCCAGGCGAGATGTTCGCGCGTCAGCGTGTCGCCTATCCACCAATAGAAGGGCACCTCGCCGTAACCTGCCGGCGGGGTGCGAAACCCCCTTTCGCGGTCTATATTCCCCGAACGGTCGGGATAGCCCGGTGGCAGCGGGCGCGGCGGTTGTGCAAAGGTCATGGCGGCGGCGAGCGCCAGGAGAGGGATCAGGATCCGTTTCATATTCTTTTCGGGTTGAAGTCGGTTGTCAACAGCCCCGGACGGGCCTTTTCCACAAAAATACAAAATTAAAAATACAAATAAACAAGGCCAGCACAATAAAAACGCACACGCCCCGTTTGATAATTACAATAACAATTGTTTTTCAAGGAGATAATGTCTTGGAAAAAATTACATCCGGCTTCGGAAGGGTATTGATACGGCTTTCAGCCATCGTATCAAAAATAAAACATCCCGAATCATAATTGTATAACGGCAACTGACGCCCGGCACCGGCCGGCCCCTGTTTCAGCGGGTCAATACCGCTCCCGACACCGCACGGTACGGACAGCGGCGACCGCCGACCCGCACGACCCGGCCACCGACCGGAATACCCAGCCCGCAAGCCCCCCATCCGCAGTAACAATCCCCGGCGCAAACGGCATCTTCCGCCACAGGAAACGCGCCCGGCGCTGCGGCCGGCAACAGGCAGCAAATCCCGGTGCAGCCGGTATACCCCGCACATGAAGCCGTCCGGTACAGAGCCGCCCGGCACCGCAGGCAGCCCCGGAAACCAAAGCCGGCGAACCCCGCCCCGCAAGAGCTCTGTCCGACACCGGCCGCAGGGAACCGATCCTGCCTCCGCGCACCCTTTCCATACTACAGGCGACACCCTTCCGAGGGAGCGTCTCTTCCCCGCGAAAAAGGCCGAAAACCCTTTCAGAATACACCCAAACCCGTTTCCGGCATCGCACGCCAAAAATTTCACCCACACAATCCACTCAGGGACAATGCAATAAATGCCGACAAACAAGTTAACATAATATTTGGCAATAACACGCCGTTAGATAGGCGAAGAATCAAAAGTTAGAACATTAAATTTCATGACGACGCAACATGCAAGTAAAAATTTCAAAGACGCTCGAGGGCATCATCGCCCGCGCGGCGTTTAATACGACCAAGGCAGGAATCGACCACTCGTTGAAGGATTTTCTCATGCTGGAGATGCTCCGCGAAGAGGGATCACTCGCCTACCAGCTTTTATCCTCCCGCCTGAAGGACTGGGAGCTCTACCAGGTACGCCTGCGTATCGAACGCGAGGTATTGGGGTCGAGGCTGCGTGAGAAAACGGGCCCCGAAGAGTTTTACCGCGCCTTTACCGACGAGTTGTGCGCCGTATCGGGCGCCACGCGGAGCGTTTCTACGGCCCACGCGCTGCGAGCCATCGTCGGCGACCGCTCGACCGCGACATCGCGCGTACTCGAAATGTACGGCATCACGGGCGAAGTCGTATCCGAAGACATCAAGAAATTCGCCGCCGGCGACGACTTCCGCACGGAGATACAGGTACACATGCTCGACTTCGGCGAGGAAAACAAACCCGAAGAGAAAAACACATCGCACGTGCTCGACAAGTTCGGCGTAAACCTCACGCAGATGGCCCGCGAGGGCAAGATCGACCCCGTCGTGGGGCGCGAGCAGGAGATCGAGCGCGTAGTCCAGATCCTCTCGCGCCGCAAGAAGAACAACCCGATCCTGATCGGCGAGGCGGGCGTGGGCAAGAGCGCCATCATCGAAGGGCTGGCACTGCGCATCGCAGGCGGCGAGGTGCCCTACACCATCGCCGACAAGACGCTCTTCTCGCTCGACGTATCGTCGCTCGTGGCGGGCACGAAGTTCCGCGGCGAATTCGAGGAGCGTATGCAGCAATTGCTCGACGAACTGCGCAAGGCCAAGGACACGATCATATTCATCGACGAGATACACACCATCGTGGGTGCCGGTTCTACGCAGGGCAGCCTCGACACGGCCAACATCCTCAAACCAGCACTCGCCCGGGGCGAACTGCAGACCATCGGCGCCACGACGCTCGACGAATACCGCGAGAACATCGAAAGCGACTCGGCGCTCGAGCGCCGGTTCCAGAAGGTCGTCGTCGAGCCCACGACACCCGAGCAGACGCTCCAGATACTGCGCAACATCGCACCCCACTACGAGCAGCACCACAAGGTGCGCTATACGGAAGAGGCGTTGCAGGCCTGCGTGGAACTCACCGGGCGCTACATCACCGACCGCTTCTTCCCGGACAAGGCGATCGACGTGCTGGACGAGGCGGGCTCGCGCATACACCTGCAATCGGCGCGCGAACCGGCCGAACTGCGCCAGATGGAGACCGCACTCGACCAAGTGCGGCGCGAACGCCGCGAGGCGGTCAAAGAACTGGTCTACGAAAAGGCCGCCTCGGCACGCCTGCGCGAAATCGCACTCCGTTCGAAACTGGGCGAAAGCCGCAACGAATGGCAGCGGTCGCTCGAAACCAACCCCGTGGAGATCACGGCCGAGCATATCCAGCAGGTCATCACCTCGATGACGGGCATCCCCGCCGAGCGCATCTCGGGCGGAGAGCTGACCCGCCTGCAAACCCTCTGCCAGCACCTTTCGCAGCGTGTCGTAGGGCAGCAGGAGGCCGTCGAAAAGATCTCGCGCACGATCCGCCGCTCGCGGGCCGGGCTCAAGGACGAGAACCGCCCGATCGGGGTATTCCTCTTCGTCGGCCCCACGGGCGTGGGCAAGACACTGCTCGCCAAGGAGGTTTCGAAATGGCTCTTCGACGAACAGCGCGGGCTGATCCGCATCGACATGAGCGAATACAGCGAGAAACACAACGTCGCCCGGCTGATCGGCTCGCCCCCGGGTTATGTCGGCTACGGCGAGGGCGGACAGCTCACCGAGGCGGTACGCCGCCAGCCCTATGCCGTGATCCTGTTCGACGAGATCGAGAAAGCGCACCCCGAGGTCTTCAACTCGATGCTGCAGATCTTCGACGAGGGGCACCTCACCGACGGTTCTGGCCGCAAGGTGGACTTCCGCAACACGATCATCATCATGACCTCGAACGTCGGGTCGCGCAACGTGGTCAAGAAATCGGTGCAGGTAGGTTACAGCACCGTGTCGAAGAGCGCCACGGCCTCCGCAATGCCCCAGTGCGAATACCGCAAGGCTCTCGAGCAGACCTTCGCCCCGGAGTTCCTGAACCGGATCGACGACATCGTATTGTTCCGCACGCTGGAACTGAGCGATGTGGAGCGTATCATCGAGCTGGAGTTGCAGGGGCTCTTCGAACGCACGCGCCGCCTGGGCTACAAGGTGAAGATCACCGACGGCGCCAAACGCCGCCTGGCGGCCATGGGCTACGAATCGCGCTACGGAGTCCGCTCGCTCAAGCGTACGCTGATGGACAATGTCGAGGAACCGCTTTCGACGCTGATCATCGACGGCAAACTCCACGAAGGCGACACGGTCGTCGTCGAATCGGACAAATCGCACGGCGTAAAACTGCGCGTGGCATGACACGCAATCTGTCTTTTGAAAAAGGCCGGAAATGAATCCGGTCTTTTTTTATGTTCGCGCCTGATTTTTTACGCCGGGATTATCATTCCGACCATTTTTTTAACTATTTTTGCACGGAATCAGCACCGTTCCACAACAAAAAAATGCGTCCGCTTTCCATAAAGGCCCTTGCGTCAGGGCTCGTCATGTTCCTGTTTCCGTATGCCGCAATATCGGCATGCACCGGATCGGCGCATGCCGACAGCCTTCTTACGCTCCTGCCGCAAACACACGATGCTGCCGGGCGGGAACGGATATACGTGCTGCTGGCCGACCTGAGCGGCGACAGCCTCGAACTGGCCGCACCCTATTGGGAAGCGGCACTCGCCGAAGCACACAAGGCCGGGGATACCGACCGATGCAAAGATGCGCTGGACTTTCTGGTTCGTAAATTCGCCGACCGCGACACCCGGCGGGCCGAGAAATACATCGCCCTCTCGGACAGCACCCTCCCGGGTTCCCGCCACGCCCTGTTCCGTTCGTCGCTTTACGCGTACTACCTCTGGAAACAGATGAACGACAACAATTCGATCGAAACGGTAACGCGTGCGCTGGAAGAACTCAAAGGCAAAAACCGCGATCAGCTCACACCCGAGGAGCGCATCGAATGGGAATTCCTGACAGGCCTCGCCATCGACTTTTCGTCGATCTCGACCGAAGCCTACGGCAACATCCCCAAGGCGATCCCCTATGTGGAGCAGGCACTGGAGAAACTCGGGAAATACCCGCTCGAAGAGCGGCTCCACCTGGAAAAGATTTGCCACGACGAGCTCTCCGACCTCTATATGCTCTGCAAAGACAAGCGCGCCGAAGAGCAGATCGGGCAATGCATCGACCTGCATCGCAAATGGCTGGCGATGGACGACCGTTTCGAACGGCCTCACCGCGACACGACGGGCTACATGATGCGCGCCTACGCCAAAATGGTTTACCTGCGCGACCTGATCCCGGAAGAAAAGGTAAGCGATTATTACCAAAAATGCATGGAGCTGGCCCGCGCCAAATGCGACACGGCCGAAATATACAGCACAAGTGCCCGCTATTACCAGTATATGGGCGACAATGAACGGGCCGTGGCTTATATCGACTCGACCATAACCGCCTATAAACGCGCAGGTATAAAAGCGGATTTCGCGCCTATCTATGCCACGCAATCCTACCTGTACGAGGCAATGGGGGAATATAAAAAAGCCCTCGGAGCGGTGCGGGAAGCCAACAACATCCGCTTCAACAAGCGGGTAGAAGAGGCGCAAAGCAGCCTTGCCGAAATGCAGACCTTGTTCGACGTCGACCAATTGGAATTCGAAAAGTCCCGGCTGACCGGCCGCATACGATTCATCGCCCTGCTTGCCGGCGGCATCCTGGTGTTGCTGCTCATCGGCTGGAGTATCTACCAGTACGCCATGGTTCGACGGCTGAAGCAGGTCAGGCGGCAGTTGATCGACGCCAACAAAGAGATAACCCGCCAAAGCCGCCGCGCCATGGAGAGCGAAAAGATGAAAACAGCCTTCATCAATTCGATGTGCCACGAAATCCGCACGCCGCTCAACGCCATCAACGGGTTCTCGGATCTACTGCTCGAAGGCGACCACGACCACAATACGCGGCGCGAATTCCGCGAACAGATATGGGCCAGCACGACCGCGCTGACCACCCTGCTGGAGAACATGCTCGAACTGTCGCGGCTCGTCAGCTCCGAAGAGCCCCTGCCGCTCGCCGAAACCGATCTCGGCCTGCTGTGTGCCGAGCGGCTGCAAATCCAGCGTGAACTTTCCCAAAACCCGTCGGTAGAGTACATCCTCAAGGGAGGGGGTCGCGGCACCTGCGTCATCCCGACCAATGAAACCTACATGACGCGCGTAATCGACAACCTGTTGCAGAACGCCGCCAAATTCACCGCAACGGGCTCCATCACGGTCTGCTGCGAAAAGGACGACCGTGAACGTCGGTTCCATATCCTCGTGGCCGATACCGGCATAGGCATCGCCCCGGACAAGCAGGAATGGGTGTTCGACCGCTTCACCAAGGTAGATTCTTTCAAACCCGGGTCGGGCATCGGCCTGTACCTCTGCCGCCTGATCGTCACACGGCTCGGGGGCGCAATCCGCGTATGCCCCGACTACCGCGCGGGCTGCTGCATCGAAATCACGCTTCCATACTGACCCCAGGCATGGAATCCGCCCCGAAACGGGCGGATTTTTCATCCCGGGACAGCCCGAGGATTGCAATCCGGACATAAATAGCTATCTTTGCACCCTAATCCGGAAAACCGAATGTACAGTTTCTCGAAATACAAAGACCAGTACAAGTCCAACCTGCGGCTGGCGCTGCCCGTCGTACTGACGCAATTGGGACAGATCCTCACGCAGGTGGCCGACAACCTGATGGTAGGCCGCTACGGCGGCGACGACCCCGTGCCGCTGGCCGCCGTATCGTTCGGCGGGGCGGTGTTCTTCATCCTTTTCATCGCCGCCATCGGCATCGCGCTGGGCATGACGCCCCTCGTGGGGGAACTCTACGCGCAGGGCGACCGCGAGAAGTCGGCCGGGCTGCTGCAAAACGGCATCCTGTTCTACACGCTGCTCGGATTCGCGATGGCCGCCGTACAATATGCCGTCATCCCGCTCATGTACCACCTCGGCCAGCCCGTCGAGGTCGTCGACATGGCCATTCCCTACTACAAGATGCTGGTATTCAGCATGCCGTTCGTCATGCTCTTCTTCGCCTTCAAGCAATTCCTCGAAGGCGTGGGCAACACCAAGGTCGAGATGGTCGTGACGATCATCGCCAACCTGGCCAACATCGGCTTCAACGCGGTGTTCATCTACGGCCGCTTCGGCCTTCCCGAGATGGGTGCCGAAGGCGCCGGGCTGGGTACGCTGCTCTCACGCATCATCGCCCCGATCCTGATGATCGGCTACTTCTACAACCGCCACAAATACCGCGGCTACCTCGACGGGTTCTCGCCCCGCAACTATTCGTGGGCCACGGTGAAGAACCTGCTGCACATGGGGCTTCCGATCTCGATGCAGATGTTCCTCGAAGCCTCGGCGTTCGTCGGCACGGGGATCATGATGGGCTGGTTCGGCAAGGAGACCATGAGCGCCAACCAGATCGCCGTCACGATCGGCAACTGCGCCTTCATGATCGTCATGTCGATCGGTGCGGCCACCACCATCCGCGTGTCGCACTGCTACGGTGCCCGCAACATCGGGGAGCTGTCGCTGGCGGCCAAGGCGTCGTACCACCTGGTACTGGCCTGGAACGCTTTTGCAGCGCTGGTCTTCATCACCATGCGCAACATCATCCCGACGTTCTTCTCGACCAACCCCGAGGTGATCGCCATCGCTTCGCAACTGCTGGTCTTCGCGGCGCTCTACCAGCTTTCGGACGGCATCCAGAATGTTTCGGTGGGTATTCTGCGCGGCATACAGGACGTGAAGATCATCATGCCGATCGCCTTCGTATCCTACTGGCTGCTGAACTTGCCGGTGGGTTACCTGTTCGGCTTCACGCTCGGCATGGGTCCGACGGGACTTTTCCTCGGCTTCTCGTTCGGCCTGTCGGCCGCGGCCGTGATGATGATCGTCCGCATCCGGCGCAGCGTCCGCAAGCTCCGCCTGGGCAATTGAGGCAACGATTTAGGCACAGTGGCCGCCGGTTAAAAAAAATTTCGTATCTTTACGCAAATTATGCCCACAAATGGACACCGAAAAACAATATACGAAAAAGTGTAAACCCGAACGCGGCCGCGGATGCAGTTTCTGCGATTGCGGCGCAGAGTGCGAGGCGAAACTCTGCGACGGGTGTTTCAAGCTCCACGAAACGGCGTGGCTCGAGGAGTACCCCGAGAATATCCCGACCGACATCGTGGAGGTGCGGTTCAAGAACACGCGCCGCTCGTTCTACCAGAACGCCAACAACCTGCAGCTCAAGCGAGGCGACATCGTGGCGGTCGAGGCATCGCCCGGACACGACATCGGCGTCGTTTCGCTCACGGGCGACCTGGTAGCACGCCAGATGCGCCGCACGGGATTCAACCCCTACAACGGCGAGTTCAAGAAGGTTTACCGCAAGGCCAAACCCTACGACATCGAGAAATGGCAGGAGGCCATTGCCCTCGAACACGAGACGATGATCGCTTCGCGCCAGATTGCCGCCGACATGGGACTCAACATGAAGATCGGCGACGTGGAGTACCAGGGGGACAAGATCAAGGCTATTTTCTACTATATCGCCGACGAGCGTGTCGATTTCCGCGAACTGATCAAGGTCTTCGCCGAGCGGTTCCACATCCGCATCGAAATGAAGCAGATCGGCGCACGCCAGGAAGCCGGGCGCATCGGCGGGCTGGGTGCCTGCGGGCGCGAGCTGTGCTGCGCATCGTGGATGTCGAGCTTCTCGAGCGTCACGACGGGTGCCGCCCGTGCACAGGAGATTTCGCTCAATCCCCAGAAACTGGCCGGGCAGTGCTCGAAGCTCAAATGCTGCATGATGTACGAATACGACACCTATGTCGACGCCCGCAAGGAGTTCCCGCGCCTGCGTGAGCCGCTGCAGGCCATCGACGGTGAATATTTCCTCGTCAAAAGCGACATCCTCGCCGGTACGATGACCTTCTCGTCGAGCAAGGATGCGATGGTCAATGTCACCACGCTGCCCGTGTCGCGCGTGCGCGAAATCATGGCACTGAACCGTGCAGGCAAGAAGGTCGACCAGCTGCAGCACGCCGACGACATCCGCCCGATAGCCGAGGAGCCGACCTACCGCTCCGAAGAGGACAGCATCACCCGTTTCGACTCGGCCAAACGGCGCAACAAGCGCGGCCGCAACCGGGGCAAACAGAACGGGCAGGAGGGGCAGAACGGACAACCTTCCCAGGAAACAGGACAGGAGCGCCGCCAGGCACAGCCGGGGCAGCAGCCCCAGCAGGAGCGCCCCGAACGCCGCCAGCGGCGCAGCGACCGTTCCCGCAACGGGGAGAACCGTAACGGGGAAGGCCGCAGCAACGAGAACCGGAACAACGGGGAGGGCCGCAACGGCGGTGACCGCCGCAACGGGAACCGCAATGAGGCAGCTCCCCGCAACAATGGCAACGGCAACAACGGAGGCAATAACGGCGCAGAGGGCAATACAAATGGCGGGGAACGCCGCGAAGGTGGCAACAGGCGCAACAACCGCAACCGCCGCCGTCCGGGAGGCGAACGCCGCGAAGGGGGCAGCGACAACGGCAGCGGAAGCAACGGGGGTTCAAACGAATAGGCGGTGATACGGGCACGTGACATAGCGGCACGTCGCGCAGCAGCCGGAACGCTTCGGCAGACGGCCGGCATTCCGGGTAGCACAGCCACGCAGGCCGGCGCAATGCAGCCCTGTGCGACAAAACCCGGCACAACGCAGACCAGCACGACAGAACCCCGTGCAACACAACCCGGCACAACGCTGACCGACACGACAGAACCCCGCGCACCCCAGACCGGCGCAACAAAACCCGATCCAACGGGGTTCCATACGCCGAGGTCGGGCAGGGCAGCGTCCGGCACAGCCGCATACCGGGATCGGACGGGCAGCGCATTCCGGAAAGTCCGTCGGGCAGTACTCCTTTCCACCGCGGTCTTTGCCGCAGGCTGTGTGTCACCCCACGGAGCCGCGGTGACCGATGTGAATGCCTCGGGCTGGGACGCCCCCGCCGCCATCGTCTTCACCAACACCGATACGACGACGCTGCGTGACATGGATTTGTTCCTGCGCTACGACGACCGCATGGATGAAGACACGCTGACGGTACGCATAGCAGTCGTCACACCCGATTCGCTCCGGCACGAAGAGGCTTTCCGGCTCACACTCCCGGCCGCGCACACTCCGGCCGCCCTGTCGCGCGAGGCCGACCTCCCCTATCGCCGCAGCATCCGTTTCGCCCGCACGGGCGACTACTGCATAACCGTCACACCCGGCCGCCCGGTGAAGGGCGTCGAGGCCGTCGGCATAAATATCGTAAAAAGCGAATAAGAGACAACAATGGGCAAGGACAAGCTCCGCAAGTTCCGCGAGAACCTGACTTTCGACTGTTTCATACAACCCGAATTCGACGAGGTATTCCGTTGCGACCACCCGCTCAAAGGGCATTGGCGCAGCGACTTTTTCCATAACGACAACCCGATCGTACTCGAATTGGGCTGCGGCAAGGGCGAATATACCGTAGCGCTGGCCGAGCGCGACCCGTCGCGCAATTTCATCGGCATCGACATCAAGGGTGCACGCATGTGGCGGGGCGCCAAAACCGCCACCGACCGCAGGATGCCCAACGTGGGGTTCCTGCGCACGCGCATCGAGTTTATCAACGGCCTGTTCGCCGAGGGCGAGGTCGACGAGATATGGATCACCTTCCCCGACCCGCAACTCAAGAGCCGCCGGGCGAAGAAACGCCTCACCTCGCCGCTTTTCCTCGGATATTACGCCCGCATACTGTCCCCGGGCGGATGGATCAACCTCAAGACCGATTCGAAACATCTTTTCGGCTATACGAACGAGGTGGTGCGCCGCTACGGCCTGCCGTGCGAAGTCTCGAACGCCGACATCTACGGCACGGGCTACGCCGACGAAGTACTGTCGGTCAAGACCGCCTACGAAAAACGGTTCCTCGAAATGGGGCTCCCGATCACCTATATCCGTTTTTCGCTCGCCGGGCGCCACGAATTCCCGTGGTTCGACTGGGAAGAGGACGAGAAGGCGGAGAAGGACAACGAAGAGGCACGGCAGGGTTAGTACGCCGGACGGAGAAGCATAGCTCCGGCCGCAACGCCCGTAAGGAATAGGTAAGGTTCGACACCTCGCCCCATACCCGGGACTCTTTACGCACCCCGCATTTTTTGCCGCGTAGGGTCATTTGCCCGATCCACCCCGTGCCTGGGGCTGGTTACGCGCCCAGCAGTTTTGCCCGGGTAGAGCCATTTGCCCGATC
>OGZD01001973.1_pt1 | contig 13875 bp, 10 predicted proteins | sample 1576701 | NCBI WGS metagenome assembly OGZD01 (sample SAMEA3541487, study PRJEB24748) | human gut metagenome | biome: human gut; feature: human-associated habitat; material: faeces | place: China | collected 2012
GGATCTCGTATTGGTAGTCGATCCCTTTCGAGACGAACCACAACCGCTGCCCCGGCCCGAGCCGCGGGGGCTCGAATTCCGTGCGGTAGGTGAAGAAGCGGTCTTCCATCCACGTCATGCGGCGGTAGTTGCCGGCGTAGTTGTAGTCGGGGTATCCTTCGGCGCGTGCTAAGTCGAGCTGGACAGCCCCCGGGACAGCCGCCGGACAGAAAGTTCCGGGTATGGTTTCCTTGTCCGGGGCGTGTCCCAGTTCCCAGGCAAGGGGCGATATGTCACGGTTTCGGATCATTTTTGGAGAGAGTATTCGTTACAGAGCAGGTATTCGGCCGCTTCGTCCTCCTCGATTTGCGGATAACGTCCCAGCGGTTCGTGGAAACGGTTGTCGGCGGTGTCGTCGTTGACCGTCGAGACTTCGCCCGCCAGGCAGTCTCCTCCCTCGGCCCAGAACGTGTGGTACATGTAAGGTTCGAAAGTAATGCTCTGGCCCGGCCTCAGACGCAAAATTTCTCCGGCGCGCAGGGTCGTCGTGATCCCGTCGACCTGGAACGTGCAGGGGGTTTCGGTCATGCGTTCTTTCTGGTCTGCCTTCCATAATTTCATGCAGAGGTCGCCTCCGCCGCGGTTGATGATATCCTCCATCTTATGCCAGTGGAAATGGATCGGCGTAACCTGGCCTTCGCGTACGAACATAATTTTTTCGCAATAGGTCTTGCGGTCGCGGGCGGGGTTCCCGTTGCGTATCGTAAAGAGCGTCAGCCCTTCCCGGCTGAAGTTTCCCTTGCCGAAATCGGTGACGTCCCACCCGAGGGCGTTGTCGCGTATTTCACGGCACTCTTCGCCGTGCCTGTTCCACATCGGGGGAGTCCATGTCGCCCACTCGGGTAGCGGGAAACGGTGCTCGGCTAAAAAATCCAGTGCTTCGCGGATTGATCGGTTTATTTCGGAGCGTTTCATTGGGTTTGGTAATTTAATCGGATGAATTCGGTTAACAGTTCTAAAGTCGGGGCGCCCCCGGTGCTGGTGGCGCTGAAGAGGTTGAAGCGGGCCGATGCGTTGGCCAGCCGGAGGGCGTCGCGCAGCGGCATCCGCTCGTGCTGGGCATAGAGTATCCCGGCGCAGAAGGCATCGCCGGCGCCTACCGATGAAACGATTGCTTTTGCCGCGACCGGGATGGCGTCGCACCAGCAGGTGTCGCCTTCCCGTGTGAGGGCGTAGCCGCCCTCGGGGAAATGGATGGCGCAAAGACGGCCGATTCCGCGGTGCATCAGCATTTCGGCTGCCGCTTCCACCCGGTCGCGGAGCAGTACGCCTTCCGGGCTGCGGAGCTGCGTGCCGCAGACGGCTCCGGCCTCGATTTCGTTGACGATGAAATAGTCGATATGGGGAAGGCAGGGCTCCACGATGCTGCGGAACCGTCCGCCCTCTTCGGAAACCACGTCGACCGATGTCTCGTAGCCTTTCGCCTGTAATTCCTTCAGTACGCGGGCGGCGACGACGCCGTGTTGGGGGTCGGGTTTGTCCAGTTCGTCCAGCAGCAACAGGTACCCCAGGTGAAAAATCCGTGCGGGGGACTCCATTTGCAGGATATGCTCCGCGCTGAGGCGTGCGTTGGCTCCCCGGAAGTGGAAGAAGGTGCGCGAGCCCCCGTCGTATTCCGACATGACGTCGGTGTACGAGGTCGCGGCATCGGCGAGCGGGAGCATGTTGCCCGCGTCGATGCCGAGCCGTTCGATTTCACGCTCTATGTAGCTGCCGAAGGCGTCCCGGCCGATGCAGCCGCCGGCGTACAGCGGTAATGCGGCGCCGAGCCCCAGCCCTGCCAGGTCGGCCAGCACGTTGTGCGAGCAGCCGCCCAGCCCCGTTTCTACGCGGGTGATCGTCGTCAGGTTCCCCCGTGCGGGATATTGCCCGATTATTTTTACGTTGTCGACCAGCCATGTGCCGGCCGAGATGATTCCTCGTCTGTCCATAGTCGGGGCGGTTTAGGCTTTGCCGTCGCTCTCGAAGAGGCGGATATGTGCCGCGACGACCTTTTTCGAGGCTTCGGTGATGCGGCTTTTCAGGTCGATGTAATTCGGGGCGCCGTCGGCGGCGAGGTAACTGCGTATTTCATCCGTCGCCTCCAGCTGGATCGCCGTGGCCACGTTGATCTTGCAGATGCCGTTGCGGATGCAGGCTTTGAAATCCTCTTCGCTCGTGCCGCTGCCGCCGTGCAGAACAAGCGGAATGCCGTTGCGGGCGTTGATTTCGCGCAGCCGGCCGATGTTGAGGCGCGGGGTGGCGGTGTAACGGCCGTGCAGGTTGCCGATGGCGATGGCCAGCGCATCCGTACCGGTTTCGGCGATGAAGCGGGCCGATTCTTCGACGTCGGTGAAGATGTCCGCCGTCGTCGCGTCGCCCGTGCCCTCGCCTCCGGATCCGGTGTCGCCCACGCGCCCCAGCTCGGCTTCGACATCGACGCCTGCGGCATGGGCGAGCCTTGCGACAAGGCGGGTCCGGGCGATATTTTCTTCCAGCGGCAGGCCGGCACCGTCGAACATCACCGAACTGAAGCCCGCGCGGATGGCGCGGATGCAGGTTTCGGGGCTTTGCCCGTGGTCGAGGTGCACGGCGACCGGGATTTTCGCATCGCGTGCGGCCTGCAGGAAAACGGGGGCCATCAGTTCCATGGGCGCCCCGGGGAATTGCACTTCCGCAAGTTGCAGGATGACGGGCGCCCGCAACTCTTCGGCTGCGGCTATGGCTCCCATGACATTCTCGACGCTCAGGCAGTTGAATGCCCCGACGGCATAATGGCGTCGATGGGCATCCCGTATGATTTCTCGGAAAGGGGTTAGCATAATTAAATTAATTTAAAAATTTAAGCCGGATAATGGAAATTTCGATAGTCAAAGATAGCGTGTTCGTACGGGATAATCTGGTGAAATATCTGCATATGTATGTATTATTTTGACATTATCGTGCAATAATTTGGAATGCCAAAACACTCCTTATTTTATAAATATTCTTTTTATTGCTATTTGAGGCTGTTTTTGCGTGAGGGTAAAATTTCATACTGTGAAAATATTGTTATTTTTTGTCAAAATATCACCATGTATATGTTTTTCTTTCGTCTATATTTGTAATAGTCGATTTGGACGTATTTATTAAAAAAATCGGTCGGATGACACCTATTTTATTATAGCCGGATTCGAGAAACCAAAACCTAAACAACTAACCTGTTCGCAAAATGATTAAAAACAAACTATTCATGCTATTGATTCCCTTGCTGCTGTGTGGCACCGGCCTGTTTGCCCAGAACGCGGCCGTACGGGGGATCGTGACGGGAAGCCCCGACGGGAAACCTATTGCGGGAGCATCGGTAGTGGTCAAAGGCTCCGTGAGGGGCACGACAACGGATGCTTCGGGGGCCTATACGGTCGCTGCGGGTACGGGGGACGTGCTTGTCATATCGTTCCTCGGCTACAAACCGCAGGAGGTGCCCGTTGCCGGCCGCACGGCGGTCGATGTGGAACTCCAGGAAGATGCCGAACTGGTCGAGGAAGTGATCGTGATCGGTTACGGTACGATGAAGAAGAGCGACCTGACGGGCAGCGTGGCTTCCGTGAAGGCTTCGGACGTGACACAAGTCTCGGCGGGGTCGATCGACAAACTCTTGCAGGGCCGTGTGGCGGGCCTGACGGTAATCGACAATTCGAACGACAGCCCCGAGGGGAGCGTGACGATGCGCGTGCGCGGAATCAGCTCCATCAACGGTTCCAATTCGCCGTTGGTGGTGGTAGACGGCGTGCCGATGGGCGATGCCGGTAATCTGACGAGTGTGAACCCCAATATCATCGAATCCGTCGAGGTGCTCAAGGATGCTTCGGCGACCGCTATTTACGGTTCGCGCGGCGCCAACGGCGTCATCATGATTACGACCAAGAACGGACAGAAAGACCACCGGAACGTCTGGTTCTCGGGGAAGGTCGGGGTCGGCGTTTTCAGCGACAGGCTCGACTACTGGCGCGATCCCGTGCAGATGGCGCGGCTGGAAAACGAGGCCTATGAGAACGGGGGCGCCGAAGGGCCGTATACCGGGAAGATCTGGTCGGACGGAACCTATTATCCTTCTATCGCCGAGATCGAAAGCGGGGCGTGGCCTTTCCGCACCAAATGGGCAGACCATGTGTTCCGCACCTCCGTCACGCAGGATTACAGCGTCGGGATCGAAGGCAGCGGCGAAAAGAACCGCTACTACGTGAGCCTGGGTTATTACGACGGCGAAGGCATGCAGTACAAGGACGACTTCGAAAAATATACGGTCGACATGTCCTATGACCACCAGGTCGCCCGCAATATCAACCTGAAGACCAAAGCGGGCTTCGTGCGCGGCTTCCGCACCTATAACAACGGAACGAGCTACGGGCGCAATCCCCTCTGGCCGGTTTATAACGGGGACGGCTCCTATTTCAAAAGCCAGCCCAAGGATTACGGGAACCCCGTAATGGTAAACAACGAGATCAAGAACGAGTCGGACAACATGTCGGGTTATGCACTCGTCAAAGCCGACTGGACGATTATCCCGGGACTGATCATGTCGGTGTCGGGCAACGCCCGCGCCGAGCAGCGCCGGTCGGCCTATTTCAATCCCCCGCTCTATACCCTTGCCGGGGATAACTACAATGGCGAAGGGGGGAACAGCGAATCGACCTATGTCAACCTGACGGGGGATGCCTACCTCACCTACAACAAAACTATCGGCGACCATACCTTTTCCGCCATGCTGGGCGGAAGCTACGAGAACAGCGTAAGCCGCGGTTCGAGCATTACCGGTCGCGGGTTCTCCAACGCGGCGCTCAAGGACGAGGTCGTTTCCGGCGCGGATAAGGTCATAACTTCGACGTCGCGCAGCCAGGAGATCCTCGCTTCGGGGTTCACCCGCCTGAACTATACGTTCAAGAACCGTTATCTGGTGACTTTCACGGCACGAGCCGACGGCGCTTCGAAATTCGCCAAGGGACACCGCTGGGGCTTTTTCCCGTCGGGTGCGGTAAGCTGGAAGCTGGAGGAGGAGCCCTGGATCAAGTCGCTCGGATTCTTCGACCAGCTCAAGCTGCGCGCCAGTTACGGGGTCTCGGGTAACCAGGGGATCTCCCCGTACCAGACCTTCGAGCGCTTCGGGTTCGATTACTACTGGTCGGGAGGCAAGGAGTACACCGTTTACGGCATCGGTTACCAGGATGGCCGCGAAGGGTTGGGCAACCGCTTCGTGACCTATGCGGGCATGGCCAACCACGAACTGACGTGGGAGAAGACCGCGCAGATGGATATCGGCCTCGACCTCTCAATCTTCAGGGGACGCCTGAATGTCACGCTCGACTATTACATTAAGAAAACGACCGACCTGCTGCGCAAACAGTACCTGCCTCCCAGCACCGGTTTCGATACGGTATGGGTCAATGACGGGGAGATCCGGAACAAGGGTTTCGAGGTCGCCGTCACGGGGCGCATCGTCTCGACCAAGGACTGGAATTTCTCGGCGACGGGAATCTTCAGCCTCAACCGCAACAAGGTGGTTTCGATCGGCACGGCCGAGAATTCGGGGGCTACGGTCGATGCCAACGGCATTTGCTATACGCAGTACGGCGGCAGCGTCTATAACGATGCTTTCCTCAACGTGTTGGCTATCGGCTATCCTGTCAATTCGTTCTACGGCTATATGGTCAACGGCATTATCCAGACTCCGCAGGGGGACGGGTCGAGTCCCAATACCCGCCCGGGCGAACTGAATTACGTCGGGCTGAATGCCGACGGCACGCTCGACCCCAATGAACGCGTGATTATCGGCAATCCGAATCCCAAGTTTACCTCGAGCCTTTCGCTCTCGCTTTCGCACCGTTGCGGCCTCGACCTGTCGGTGATGATGTACGCCGTCTACGGCAACGACATCTTCTCCTACCGCAAACTCGAGTCCCCGGCGCTGAAGGCGGGGCGGTGGACGGCCGAGAATCCCAACAACGAACGGCCCAGCCTGCGTTACAATCGGCAGTACCACGCTTCGTCGTGGTCGGTCGAGGACGGGTCGTTCCTGCGTATCTCCAACATCACGCTCGGCTATACGCTGCCTGCCGGAAAGTTGAATTGGATCAGGAACCTGCGTGTTTATGTGAGCGCCAGCAACCCCTTTACCTTCTCGAAGGTCAGCGAATACGACCCCGAAGTCGGGGAGAACGGTATCGGCAATGTGGCCTATCCCAAGGTATGCGTCATCACCGCGGGCGCGGAGTTCAAATTCTAACCAATAGTAAACCTGAATATGAAACAGATATTCCTCTATTTTGCAATGCTGGGGACGCTCGCCGGGTTGAGTTCGTGCCTCGACGAGGTACCGTACGGCACCTATTCGAACCAGACCTTCTACAATACGGAGGCTGATGCCGAATCCGCGTTGATGTATGCCTATGTACCCCTCAACTATATTGATTACTGCGGCCGTTTCCTCTTCTACCTGGGCGATGTGCCGACTAACCAGTACAAATCCTACGGCAAGGCTGACGAAAGTCCGCTTTTCCAGTGGGATATCACCCCGACCAGCGACGAGGCCATCTATTTCTTCAAGTCGGCCTATGTAAGCCTCGCCCGTACCAATTCGGTGCTGGACAATGTCGCCCGGATGTCCGATATTTCGGCTGCGGCACGGAACAAGATTCTTGGCGAAGCCCATTTCCTGCGCGCTTTCAACCACTTCATGCTGGTCATCAATTACGGCAGCGTGCCCATCCGTTCGAAGACCGTCTCCTCGACGTCGGACTCCTATAAGGATTTTTCCCCGATCTCGGATGTTTACGCCTTCATCATCGGGGAGTTAGAGGATGCCATCGGCCTGCTGCCGGTGAACAAGGTGCAGGGGCGTGCCGACAAGGTCGCCGCACAGGCGCTGCTCGCGCGTGTTTACCTGTACCTCGCGTCGGCAAAGGCTTCGGGGGCACCGGGCTACGACTGGGTGTCGGACGCCGATGAAATGTACTCCCTGGCGGCCCGGTATGCCGGCGACGTGCTCAATAACCAGACGGTCTACCGGCTCGATCCCGACCTGGGCAATGTCTATGACGTCGAGCACCAGGCCGACGGCGTGGAGCACATCTTCATGACCTCGATGAACCGCGAGGCCAGCGGCATGGAGGGTACTTATTCGCAATTGCCCCAGATGTTCAGCATCCAGACCGGGAGCATCGTCTATATCTCCTCGTCGCTGGGTAAGAACAGCCGCGAGGTGATGAAATTCCTGGATTACGAGTCGGGCTATCAGGTGATGCGCGTGGACAACGATTTCCGCAACACCTATGACGATGACGACCTGCGCAAGCAGTTGATGGTTACGACCATCTACAACGAGGACGGCAGCGTGCTGGCTACCTACGATCCCTCCAACCTCACCAGCAGCGACAATATCAGGAACAAGTTCTTCTATCCTTTCTGCCGCAAGTATACCGACCCCAAGTCGAAGGCCAACCGGACGTCGGCCAACCTTTACCTGATCCGTTTCGCGGAGGTGGCGCTTACCTATGCCGAGGCGGTGGGCCCGACCGACGAGGGGTATAAATGGGTGAACGAGGTTCGCAAACGTGCCGGGTTGGAAGCACTGCCCGAAGGGCTCCCGATCGAAGATTTCCGTGAGGCGGTGATCGAGGAGCGGACGAAGGAGCTGGCTTTCGAGGGGCACGGCATCTATGACCTGCGCCGCCTGAACCGCGTCGACGAGCAGCATATCACCAACAAGGCCTTCAAGCCTACCTATGCCTATTTCTATCCTGCGCCCCAGCGCGAGCTGGATCTCAACCCGCAGAAATAACCGACTTAAAATCCGCAGACCATGAAACTATTTCACAGATACCTGCTTTCGGCCGCCGCACTGTTCTGCTGCGCGGGGCTGGCCGCGTGCAGCGAAGATACGACCGATCCCGCGAACCCGTACAGCGGGAATTACACGCTGTCCACACAGGCCGAAGTCGATGCCTTCCCCGCACGCCGGACTGCCAACAGCATCATCGTCACTGGGGCCGGTATTACGGACATTTCGTCGCTCGACGTCGCAGCCGTCGGTACGCTCGTCATCCGCAATACGGGGATCGTCTCGCTCGCACTGCCCCATACGACGTCGGTTGCGACCATGCTCGAGATTTCGGGCAACAAATCCCTTACGGATGTCGCCGACCTCGGCGTGAAGTTCGTCATCGGCGATATCCATATCGAGGATAACCCGCAGCTGACCGACATCAGCGGCATGCTGGGGATCAAGAAGATGACCGGTAAACTTTATGTTACGGGCAACTCCTCGCTGGGCGAAGACAAACCCGACGAACCGGACAGCTATGGCTTCAATGTCATCAAATACCTGATCTCCAATTCGGTGCTCGATGCGGAGAGCGTGACCCTGTCGAACAACCATCCGCTGGCCGTGACCGATCCGTCGCTCATCGGCCAGGGCGGCGAATCGGGCGGCGTTTACAGCTATACGATCAAGTCCGATGCCGAGGCCGCTGCCTTCAGCCCCGGCGGGAAGGAGGTCAAGAACCTGACGGTCACTGGGCCGAATGTCTCGGACGACGGTATGGCGTTGCTGGCTTCGAAGATCTCCGTCGTGCAGGGTACGCTGACCGTCGACGGCGCATCGCTCAAAACGACCGAAACATTTTTCGGCAAGGTCGACTGCCAGGGTAGCATCATCCTGCGCAATATCACCACGTACGATGAGAGCGGCAGTAATAAATTCTTCAATACCAACGGCTTCAAGAATATCACCCGTATTTACGGCGATCTTGTCCTCGAAAATATACCTTATCTGATCCACTGGGGCCGCGGCAGCGGGTTCGCCCAGATCACCGAGATCGACGGTGATTTGACGGTGCGCAGCTGCGGTATGCAGCAGATGGCTTTCGCTTCGCTGAACAAAGTCGGGGGCGACCTGACCCTTGCCGACAACTGCATCGAGCTCTATACGGGATTCTTCTGGAACCTGGCCACCGACCTCCGTCATGTGGGCGGCAGCCTTACGCTCACGGACAATGACCACCAGAACGGCCTGGGCGGCTTCGAAAAGGTCGAGTATATCGGCGGTGACATTACCATTACCGGCAACGGCACGGCGCCGGGCGCATCGGGCGGCATCCCGTATGCCTCGAAAGCCGGACAGGTGGGCTTCGACCTGGTGGAAAACTGGATTACGGGCGGTATCGTACAGCCCGGCGCTACGATCGACTGCCGCTATGCGGACGGGACGCCCGTCGAATTCTCGGAGATACCCCAACCCGGCGAATATAAGAGCTATACGATCACGGACAGGGACGAATTGCTGGCCTTTGCCCCGCAGGACGGTTCCGCGGTGAAGGAGACGGTGCAGGATCTGACGATCGTGGACACAGGCAATACGATGTCGGACAACGACCTGTCCTTCGTCAAGACCCGCGTGGAAAAGGTCATGGGCACGTTGACGCTCGAAGGGAGCAGCCTCACCTCGACGGAGCTGTTTTTCCTGAACGGCGGCTTTACGGTCGAAGGCGGCATCGTCTTCCGCAACTGTGCCGAGCTGTTTAACCTAAACGGGATGAAGGATATGACTGAGATCGGTGGCGACCTTGTCTTCGAGAACTGTCCGAAGATCGCCACAGACTGGGGCGCAGGGAACTGTCTTTCGCAGATCGTGAGCGTGGCGGGCAGCGTAAGGCTGACGGGCGTGACGACGCCGATGCGCGGTGTGACGTTCAATTCGCTGAAGAGCGTGGGCGGCGATTTCATCGTTACGGGCTGCAACGGCAACTTCTGGAATTTCGACGTGATGAAGCTCGAGACTATCGGCGGTAGTCTTGTGCTCTCCGATAATGCACGGTTCACCGGCCTGGGCGGCTTCGAGGCGCTCAAAAGCGTGGGCGGCGACCTGACGGTTACGGGGAACGGCACCTCGGAGGGAGGTATCCCGATGGTTTCGACATCCAATAAAGTCGGATTGGATCTGCTCGGAAAACTTTACCGGGACGGCGTATTCGCGGACGGTGCGGTCTTTACGATCGAATCCGGAGGGGTTACCTATAAGATCGACGAATTGTAACGGAATGTGAACGGAGCTCCGGCCGGTTGCGGGCCGGCCGGGGTTTTAAACTTGAAATACGATGAAAACCTTTAAAATGATACTTTGCGCCGCAGCCGTTGTGCTCTCGGCTGCAGGGTGCGAAAAAGAGTGGGATAAAAGCCAGTGGCCCGAGATCCCCCGGCGGCCAGATGCCGTACCCAACACGGGCAACTACCAGTTTTCGGACGGTGTGATGTCCGAAGAAGTGTTGCATAACTACCTTTCGCGGGCCATTACCCAGACCGAGTTCCTGTCCGGCCCCGAGACCTCGACCGACGGCGTCTACGGGACGGAGGACGATGAACGGATGTTGCTCAACGTCGGTGCCAAATTCATCGGGCGTGCGATGTACCAGTGGAACAAGGAGGGCTATTTCATGAACGATGCCTGGTTTGCGGATGCCAAAGCCAGGATCGCCCGGATGCACCAGCAGGATCCCGACCTGATTTTCCAGGGGGCTATGTTCGAGACGGTTTCTACCCGGGTCAACGACATTCCCGTCCCCGAGTGGGTGTTCCGGGCATTCGGCAAGGAACCCGAGGAGCGGAATTTCCGTTTCGACGACATCCGTGACGAGGGCGGCCTTTATCTGGGACAGTGGGGTGAGAATACCTGTGTGCCCGACATGTCGCGCGAGGAGGCGCAGATGTGGTTCTACTTCATGGCCGTGAAATACATGGAAGCCGGAATCGAGGCGTTCCACTGCGGGCAGGTGCGGTTGATGGCTTCGATGGGCGATTCGGACAACGGTTATGCGGGCTACCGGAACCTGTTGTCCAAGATCCGGGAGGCAGCCAAGACCAAGGCGGCGCGCGGGACGGTTATCATGGACGCCCATCTGGCCAACGGCGGTATCGTGGTCGACGGCCGGCACCTGTTCGATTTCGTGTCGTTCCCCTTGTGTCCGAAGGAGATTGTCGGCGAGCCTATCAAGGCGAAGCTCGAAAAGGGCTACCTCGATTCCGTGATCGGATATACGCAGGGTGGGGAGACGCCGAGCGGCTGGACAGCCGACCGTATCCCGTATATCCTCGAATTCGATAACTTCGGGGAGAGCAGCCATCCGGGGTCGTACAACTGGGGAGACAATTTCGTCTGGGGCTACGACGAGATTTCGTGGTTCAGCCTGTGCGACGACGAATATGCCCGTTACTGGCTCGAATATGCCGTGGACTACATGAACCGCGTCGATCCCGTCGGATATATCCAGATGCCGGGTTGCCGCGTATCGGTTTCCGCAGCCACGCGCTTTTACCGGTGCAATACGCAGAGTGAAGCCACCCCGACGGGGCGTTCGACCGAAGAGACCATCAAAAAAATATGGAGCAACCAATGATTCCGATTATGAAAAAACTGATTTTATCGCTGGCTTTGAGCCTTTTGTGCGTGGCCGGTTCGTGCAGCCGCACCGAAAACCCTTATTATTTCGACGGTTCGGTTTCGCAGGCCGTGCTGGAACGCTATCTGGCACGTGCCGTCACCATGTCGGAGTTCCTTACGGTGGATCCCTATTGCAACGACGGGACTTATCCGGACAAGGCGGCCGACGTGGCGTTTATCCGGAATACGGGTGCAAAGTTCATCGGGCGGGCTATTTATCGCTGGGGCGATGAGAAAGTGCTCACGGAGCCGGGATTCTGGGCCGGTGCCGAAGCATTGGTCGGGGAGGTACATGCCTTCGACCCCGACGTGATCTTCCAGGCAGCGGCCTTCGAGGCCGTTTACCGCGACGTGAACGAAGTCCCCGTGCCGGCCTGGGCGTTCGAGGCGCTGGGGTTACCCGTCGAGGAGCGTAATTTCGACTATTCGCAGATGCTCTCGCCCGACGGCAAGTATGTCGACCTGTGGGGGCCGGGCGGCAGCGTGCCCGATATCACGCGCGTCGAGACGCAGCTGTGGCTGATGTACCTGATCGGCTCCTATGTGGATATCGGTGTTGAGGCCGTACACCTGGGGCAGGTCTACCTGATGGGCATGAACGACCACGAGTGGCAGTCGTGGGACAGTTTCCTGAAGAAAGTCCGCGCATGGGTTTATCCGCGTGCCCGCCGCCACTTCGTGCTTTTCGACGCCCATGCGGGCAGCCAGGGCATGATGGTCGGCGAGCGGAGTCTTCTCGATTTCAACTCATACCCGCTGCGCATCAAGGAAGTTCCCGAAGAGCCGATGCGGTGCGTGCTGGAAAAGGGGCATCTCAATGCCATTTTCGGCAAGAGCCCTGCCTGTGTCACCCCGAGCGGCTGGCGGTGCGATGCCTTGCCCTATTTGGTCGAGTTCGATAATTTCGGGGTCAGCGACCACCCCGGGGTGGCTGATCTCAACGACCATTACGTGTGGGGATATGACGAGATCACCTGGTTCTATATGCAGGATGTCCCCGCGCGCCGGGCATGGCTGCGCTATGCCTATGACTGGCTGCGCGAAAACGATCCGCACGGCCATCTCGAGATGCCCGGTGCGCGCGTCGTATCGCTCACGGCCGGCGGACCGGTATTCCTGAGCCGAGCCGTCGCCAAAAGCGACAAGGTTCCCTACGGAATGGACATCGAACAGACCATCAAAGAGTTGTGGAACGGCGAATAGCCCGGATTTCCCTTGACCCGGAATAGAGACCGTACGCCCGGGCGGTGCCTGTGGCGTACGGCGGTTCCGGTGTAATTGCCGGGTGTGCGCGGTGCCGGAGGTCAGCGGTCGGGGATGATCGACTCCTTGAATTTTTTGCGGTAGTCGCTCGGCGTCGTGCCGATCCGCTCCCGGAATACGCGGTTGAAGTTGGAGATATTGTTGAACCCGCAGGCATAGCTGATTTCCGAGATGGTGTGCTCGGTTTCGATCATCATTTGTGCGGCGCGGTCGATGCGGAACCCGTTGAGATAGTCCCAGAAATTGTGGCGGGTGCGTTGTTTGAAAAAGCGGCTCACCGATGAGGCGGACATGCCGACCAGTTCGCCGACGTCTTCCAGCGAGATTTTGTGGTGTTAGTTCTTCTCGACGAACTGTACGATCTTGTTGATGCGGCGGCTGTGCGGAAGGGTACTGTCGCTGCTCTGGACTCCGATCAGCTCAACCTGTGTGCGGTCGGCGCAGGCCAGTTCGTGGAGTATCCCGAAAAACAGCTGAACGGCCTCGAACCCCTCGGTTCGGGGCAGGCGCAGCAATCGCTCCCGGACGGCTTCGGCCGTCTCTTCCGAGAATTTGAGCCCCGGGGCAGGCTGGCAGAGCAGGTTGCGGATGTTCCGCAGTTGGTCGGTGTCGAAAATGCCCCACGAGGGAAGCTCTTTGGGAAACTGGATCACGACGACCTCACAGCGGACGTTGAGAAAGGCGTCGTCGCGTTTGTAGCAGTGGAGTACGTTGGGAGTGGTGATGACCAGGTCTTTTTCGGTGAAATCCTCGACCAGGTTACCCAGGATGCGTTTCCCGCGCACGTTGAGCGTCAGGCACAATTCGTAGTCCTCGTGGAAATGGAGGGGAAAATCCATCTGGTTGTCGGGCCAGTAGTTTGCGATGAACAGGTCGTTTTTTCCCAGCGGGGTGATCTCCTTCAGAATGTACGTCATGGCTTATGGCTTACTTAACAAATATAGGGATTTTTGCCCGTAATTCCCGCTCCCGGAACCGATTTTTTACGAATTTTCTTATCTGATAAAAACATAGAATAATGCTGAAACCGCGAATTTTACTCCTGGCCTTTTCCGCGGGCCTCGCTGCCGCCCTGGCCGCCTGCCGCGACGAGGGCGTGGGCCGTTGGGTCGATCCCAATATCG
>OGZD01001997.1_pt1 | contig 13759 bp, 10 predicted proteins | sample 1576701 | NCBI WGS metagenome assembly OGZD01 (sample SAMEA3541487, study PRJEB24748) | human gut metagenome | biome: human gut; feature: human-associated habitat; material: faeces | place: China | collected 2012
TCGATAAACTTCTTCATGAAGCAAATATCGTAGGTACTCCAGGTTCTGGTTTTGGTCCATCTGGCGAAAATTATTTCCGTCTTACTGCATTTGGTAGCCGTGAAAACACATTAAAAGCTGTAGAACGCATCAAAACACAGCTAAAATTATAGTTTGAAAATATAATTTAAAATATAGAAGGTCTTTTATGTATGAATTAATTACATAAAAGACCTTTTTATATAAATTTGATTTCTGATAAAAATTGAAATTATAAAAGAAATCTCTTGTGCTGTGATCGTTGTGTAGGTTACGCCTTTTATTCCTATTTCCAAAGAAACAATCAATATAATGTCTAAACAAATATTGATGATAGTTGCAATGCTTACAAAACAGAGTGGAGATTTGGAATCTTTCAGATCTTCAAGGACGGAACAAATGGCATTGTATCCGAAAATAAATACATTTCTATAGAAAATAACTTTCATATAAGTATAAGTCTATTGAAATACATTTGCTGGAGCATTTAACGCATGGAAAAGAGGGTAATAACCGGCTAAACTTATAACTGTTAAAAGTATTGATGTAACTAGAGAAAACATAAACAACATTTGAAACATCTTTGTTAGCTCCTTTTTATTGAGCAATTAACATTGCTTTTCCTATTGTTATTTCAATATAAGTGGAGTTGATAATGCAATAAAGTTTTGAGGATTTGTTGATGACCGCAAGACTTGTTTTGTTAACACTAATATATCCACTATATTGTAGAATGATTGTAAGATATTCGCTAACAGTAGCGGTAGGGTAAAAACATACTCCCAATTAATAAATTTTGCTCTTATCAAAAAACTGAGAACAGTACAATCTAGTGCGCTTTCTGTTTATCTTCTCACGTTAATTAGCAAAAAGGGTACAAAAACTAGGGGTAGCTATTCTTTGCCTTAGCTTCTTAATTTTACAAATTAACTTTTTGAAAAAGCTCTGCACAATATTTCGTGGTATAAACTTGTGTAGAGTCAAAATCAATGTAGAATTTTTTGTACAACATCGTGCTCATCTTTTTTCGTAATTTATTTAATTGTAAGCATTTTGGTTGATATTGTTAAGGTGTCAGGATATTATAATATCAATTATAGTATTTAGAAATATTGTATATAATAAATAACATTCTACGGTTTAGATCAGTAACATCGACTCTCAGTATCTTGTAAATATTGAAAACGAGGGAAGGTCTTAAGATATAGTTTATCAAAGTATATGGATTTCTTCTTATGGTGCGGTACTTTAAACCAGAGGTCGTGCAAGAGAATAGCGCACAGCGATAATGTTTTTACTATAAATTAAAGATGCTGAAAGCAAAAGTATTAATGGATGAAACAGAAAGTGTATAAAAACATCCGCTGTTTTTGTTTTTTTAGGCAACTTTGTCAACTTTTTCTTTTTGAAAAACAGAATTTTATGGACAGAGGAAAGTATTTCTGGTGAAAAAAAGTAAGTATAATATTAGAAAGGACAATTAAAAATACTATCATCTTACACGACTGGATAACTTTACAGAATCAGGACAGACTGGAACAAGATCATCTTGCTTAATGTCATTAGATATATATTTTAGATTATTGAATTTAAGCAATCTTGATAACATTCAACTTTTGACATATTGTACAGATAATTTTTTAATTTCCCGATTTCTACAATATTGCAAATTTTGAATTTCTCAGCATTAGCTTTTGTGCATGCGCAGGGATAGACATCCCCATAAGAGTCGATATACAACAAATTTAATCCGGCTTGACAACCTTTTGCGTTTGGAAAATTTCTACATGGCATTATTTTTGGATATCCGGCTACTGTTATAGAGATTGTAAACTCATTTCTATTAGATATAATTTGCTTAATTACATTGTTTTGCGTAGAAAGTGGGAGTGAGATATTATCCCAGTTAATTTGTGCGTTTCCTGCAGGTGCAAGCTTAAGTATTCGAACTTCATCCATTCCAATTGATTCACAAAAATGAATTATCTTTTTAACGCTATTAATGTTATATTTATTTAATACAAGATGTGCTTTTGATGATATACCTGCTTTTTTAAGATTTGTAACCGAATCAATAGTATTGGAAAAAGATCTAGCTTTTTTTGTCCATGTATCATGAAGTTCAGCAGAAGTGCTATATATTGAAAAATAACATTCATCTACTTGTAATGCTTTTAGTTGATGCGCCATTGGCTCATCAATTGGACGCATATTTTTTATATTCCCGGTAGTATAAATCCCTATTTTACTTAATAATGATTTTAAAGAAATTTGTTTACATAATTCAAAAACATGTTTATATAGTAGTGGTTCTCCACCAGTAAGTATAACTCGTATTTTTCCATGAAAAAGTTCGAGTAGTCGTAAGATGTCTTCATCAGAATATTGACGTTTCGTTAACAAACGACTATTTGCAGATGAACAATGAATGCAGTCTAACAAACAAGCTGTTTCTATTTCAAATTGAAGTTCAAAAAATTTATTCATTGAAAATGCCTTTTGGAAAAAGTTTAATTAATTCTTCTAGCGCAACTAAAAATTGCGTTTCTTCTGATTGTGTTCTAGAGTAATCAGAACAATGAAATCTGGCTTTTTTTAGATTAGTAAGTAATTCTAGACTCTGCTCAATCTTCTCAAGAACAAAATCTCTATTATTTTCTTCATAAAATTCAAAGACAGCACTTTTTAGATTTTGTAACCATTTTTCATCAACAACTGTGTCAGCCATTTTCATTTTTTCCTGTAGTAATGCCGTAATTTTAGGAAAGCATCTTTTTGATAAGATTCTACATAGCTTACTCTCACTTAGTAAATCTATTTCCGCTTTCCTGTAGCAACCATAATTGGATTTTTGTTCTGCTCGAAATACAAAAAAGCAAACAGTGACTTTTTTTATTGCCGGTATTCCTTCTTTAAGCTTTTTAGCCATTAAATATGTTTCACAAAGATTGATGGGGAGAAAATGGCGGACCTCTAGTGCTCGCATATACACAGTAATATACAGGTCTTCCTTTAAATCATTCATAAAACCGAATTGAACAACATCAAATGAGACAAGTTTATTATCTCCACTCTGGAATGATGCTTCTTTTGTAATTAAGGGGATAATAGTACGTTTGTTAGTAGGATTTTCTTGCAATTTCTTTATTGCAAACTCATGCCACTGAGTATTATTTGTACACATTAATTCACCATGTGTATAGTCTAAGGATTTTGGGTGCGAAAACGATTGCCAGTCTCTAGCATCGTTTAAACAAGATGAAAAACTAGACAGTATTTCTTGTTCAAATTCCTCAAAAGTCTGTTTCACTTGAAATCTCAGATTAGGTAGTAAAGAGTCTGATTCTGCGTCTTTTAAAATTTTTTCGTACAACGTATATAAGGATTTTCCATAATAGTTGTTATTTTCTTCATGCAAGTAAGTTTGAGTGCTATCCCATATTTCTCGATCTGCTTGGTATGTAAAGGTAGTTATTTTACTCACTTTACTACCAGAGATGTTAATTAAATTGCATTGATTAGAAATATCGGGCACTGACTTAAACATTGGTCCCACACCAATAACCTGACAATCACGTCCTACAGTATATCTTTTATAACCATGCGTATGTCCATGAAGTAGTGCAATAATAGAATGATCCTCTAAAAATTTTTGAAGTGCATACCCATTGCGAATAACTGCATCGTCATCATTATCGCTAGAAATCAATGAATGATGCACAAACATAACTGTGTTAGGTGGTGTGTGGCATTTAATAAGTTGATCGTAAGCAAGTTCACCATATTTGTGGTTTTGGGCCTTGATCGAACTCAAACTAATAAAGTGATACCCGCAGAAATCACACTCTTGAATCATATGCTGATCAGAATAGAGTGAGTATGAACTGTGTAGGGAAACGAGGAATTCATTAAAGTGATCAAGCGTCTTTTCCCCATTTTTATTATTACAAAGATCGTGATTCCCAGGCACAATGAAGAGCTTTAGTTGTCCATTTTTAGAATAACTCTGCAATTTTTCTAAAAACTCAGTTATTAATTCTTTAGCCCATTGATAACAACTTGCATTTCCTTGTTCTACAATGTCACCTAATATACAACATGCTATACTACTGTCTTCTGAAATATGTTGTTTTAACATTGTTACTAAAGAATTTAGCTTTTTCTTTAAAGTATCTATATCAGTATCATGGGCTATATGTAAATCTGAAATTTGCAAAATATACAATGGTTGCTCACCTCTCATTTTTTGTAAAAAAAACCTTGCTGAAGGGACAAGTTTTGAAGCAGGACTAGTGTGAACTGTTTGATCATCAAAGAATATATTTGCGTTAAATGCTTTTAACTTTTTTCAATGCCACCGAGAAAAAACGCCTCATCAATTCGTATATTCCAAGCTCTTAGTGTTCGTATTACACGCTCATATGAAGGGGCATTTCTCGTAGTTACCAGAGCGGTACGAATAGGGGCTTCTTCTTTAGAAAATGCACCTTGAATTACAGATAATATTTTCAACAATTTTGCAAATGGTCCTTCGGGTAATGGGTTGTTGGCATTTTCTTGCTCATGTTTCGTAATTGCTTCTAATCCACTTTCTTGATATATTCTTTCAGCTTCGTCAGAAAAAATAACAGCATTTCTATCAAATGTAATTCGAATTTGTTCAATATTATCTTTTGGGGATATGGGAAGACCGTCATGAGAATATATAATTCCAGCTGCAATATTTGCATTAATTGCTTCTTAGACATCTAACTCGTTTGCTGATAAAAATAGATCTGTTTTAAATGCTCCAAGATATGGAGTTATTGCTGTATCTCTTACTAGAGTTGCACGACTTATTTCAAGCCCATAATGTTGAATTGAATTAAAAATGAGTAAGCTTGTATTCGTACTATTCTTGGACATAATAATTATTTCTGTCAAGTAATAACCATCAGCATTGAGTTTATGTAGTGCTTTAACAAGCGAGAATGCTGTCTCTGGCAACAAAATATCATTCTCATGTTCAAGTTGATATTGTACGTATGCATCTAGTCCTTTAGTTTCATAAATATGATTTTCTGTCTCTAGATCAAATAGAGCCTGTGAAGAGATACCTACAACTAATTTATCTTCCAATTTTAGTGTCAGTGCCATATTATAATTATAAATTATAAAAGTAAAGCTTTTCATTGGTAGTATATGGCTATGCAATACAGTATTTATTAAATTATATTCCTATGATATTTTCTATTTTATTATAACAATTTTTTCTATATCCAACAACAAAAGAAACGTGCAGAATAAAACACCTATGTCTACGAAAAAAAGGAGCGTAACTATCATATAAATATCTAGTGATACCATATCATTCTTACTTGTCAAAAAAAGAAAAATTAATACTTTTCTTGTATAAAGATATGTTTTTCTATTTTGCATTAGAAATTATATTACCTTTATATAAGGAAGTTATTGTAGACAGTTTTTTCTTATCTTTAGTCTGATCTTACTTGAAAAGAGAAAGAAAATAATGTGAGAAAGAGCTGCTCCTAGAAACTTTTCTTGCATAGCCTTAGTAAATGTTTCATATTCGTTACATAGATACTAAATGTTCTATAAAGTCTGTTTTCAATAGTTCTTCCCCTTAATCTAGTCTATTTTAGTCTACTTGAATACTTTTTTTGGGGGATGATAGAAATTGATTTTTTTGTATTTGATAAATTAGTAGTTCTTTTATTTTTATTTAATTATGATCATTTTTTAGGCATGGATTATCTATATCTAGGTTTCTGTATTTGGACAGATAATATTTGGATCATCCTCATAGTGCTGGTTTATATAGAGATAAATAAAGGGGATCTAGAGATTTAGTAAATAAATATTTCACATTTACGATCTTTTCTTGTTATCACGGAAGCAATCCTGAACAATAATAGCTAGTATATTATAGTTTTGTTCCGTACAAAATATCAGTATAATAATGTCTTTTTTCGTAGCTCTAAAAAGTGTTGTTTTTTTGAAATTGTTATTTCTTAGATGTGTTAACTCTTTAAATGAGCTTTCTAACAAGTAATATAAAAAGAAAAAATATGCTTTTTTTAACTTTAATCGGTACATTTATTTTGAGCGTTAAAAAGAGGATGACTGTTTCAAATCAGTTATTTCAAGATATGGAATATACAAGATAATTTTCTTATGTTTACAAGTCTTTAATATTACTGGGGTTTTTAAAAAGCTATGTATCAATAATAGATCTTGATAAAAATCCATATACAAAACCTATTATGGAGGGTATTATTCTATCAAATGTTTCTGTACTTTATAAGATACACATTGTTTACAAATGATGAAGAGTTAATAAATTACCACCTACAGTGATGCTTGTCTGTAAAATAGATTCACTTTGTGATGAAGGTATTGATTATGCAATGAGATTAGCACACAATGGTGTGGAAGTAACAGTAAGAAAATTCATGAATGCAAGACATGGATTTACTGTACATTCTGAAGAAGAAGGTAAATATGGACAATAGATGATAATCGAAGGATTAAGAGAATATTTACTCTAATATGAAAAAAGTTATTAAATAATGGACTGTACCCTAAAAGATAGATATAAAATATTTTAGGGTACAGTTTTTTTAATTGGAGTAAAAATACTTTTAAGTTAAGATTTATAAAGCGTATGATATAATAGATATAAATAAAACATAAAGGATTGAGTTTTATGGAAAAGATAAAAGATATAAATAGATTAAATGATGTATTTTTTAAGAGTTTATTAGGTAGTAAAGAACGAAAAAATCTTACACTTAATTTTTTAAATTCAATTTTAAATAAAGATGAAGATAGTTATTTTGTGGATATAAATTTTTTAGATAAAGAAAGATTACCTGATATAGAAACTGGAAAAGTACCAGAATTAGATATATTGGCAAAATTAAATGATGGAACACTCATAAATGTTGAAATACAAGTAACGAAACAAGAATATTTTTCCAAACGTTCGTTATATTATTGGTCAAGATTATATGCTTATCAACTCAATAAAGGTCAAAATTATGATGAATTAAAACAGACGATTACAATTAATTTATTAAATTTTAATTATTTGCCATATGAAACATGTCATAATTCATATCATGTTTATAATGATAAAACACAGGATATATTAATAGATGATTTAGAATTGCATTTTATAGAATTGAATAAATTCAAATTAAGTGATATACGTAAGTTACGTCAAGCTGAAAACTGGATAGCATATTTTTCACCTAAATGTACAGATGAACAAAGAGAGGCGATAGCTATGAATAATCCTGTAATAAAAGAAGCTTTAAATTATGAGATGGTATTTTCACAAGATGAGATAAAAAGACGTCAATATGAAATACAAGAAAAAGCGATAAGAGATTATAACTCTACAATCTTATATAATCGCCAAGAGGGATTAAAAGAAGGATTAAAAAAAGGTGCAGAAGATAAAGCAATAGAAATTGCATTGAAAATGTTAGAAAATGGCAGTGATGTTAATTTTATTGCTGATGTAACAGGTTTAAGCGTTAAAAAGATAAATGAGATAAAAAAATGATATGTTCATTTCTTTAGTGATAAAGAAACGAACCAAATCACAACAAGTTGCATAACATATTTCTAGAGTGCTAAAGCACTAAGAACTATGTTAAAATCACCGCAGATAAATTTTAGTTTTGGAAAAAATTAACATTGCATACAATGCTTAAAATTTGTTACGCTTAAACAGCAGAACTAAAAACGTAGCTATATTTTTATCTTTGCCAATAGATAATAGCTACTGTAAAAAGATGATAAAATGCGGGAAATGGTTAGGTGTTATTGAAAAATCCTCATAGTATAAGGTATTTATATTATGAGGATTTTTTATAAGTATGTATGTTTATTTTTTAGTAGTAAATAAAGAAACGAATTCAAAAAGACTATAGAAGGTGAGATAAATTTAATATTGTTGCAGTTGAGTATTTTTTATATTAAAATTTGAAAGAACTAAAATAATGTCTAGCTTTTTTACTTTTTAGAAATTATGAAAGGAAATTTAATATGGCAAGTTTAACAGATATTGAATATAGAATAGATCAATTAGATGGTGGAACCTTTCAAAAATTTTGTGATACATATTTATCTTTGAAAGGTTATAAAAATCAATATTCATTAGGAATGCATATGGGAACTAATAAAACAGCTAAAGGTAATCCAGATACGTATTTTAAAGATAAAAATGATAAATATATTTTCGTTATGTATACTACACAAAAAAGTGATATTGAAAAGAAATTATTAGAAGATATAGAAAAATGTTTTAATGTAAAGGGAATATCTACAGACGATATTAGTAAAATTATTTTTTGTCATACGAATGGAAGAGTATCGGTAGGTCTTGATAAGAAAGCAAGGGGTATTTGTGAAGAAAAGGATATAGAATTGTTATTAATGGGTATAAATGAATTAACAAATGATGTATATTTTAATTATCCTATCTTAGCAAAAGATTTTTTAGGTCTTTCAATAGATACAGGACAAATAATGCCTCTAGATAGATTTATTTGTGATAATGATAAAGTTGAAATGTCTGCACCATTAAAAACAAAATTTTGTTTAAGAGAGAAAGAATTAAAAGAAGCAAAAGCTTTGTTGGAAGAAAGAAATATTCTAATTATTTCGGGTTTACCAGGTGTTGGAAAAACAAAATTTTCGTTAAGGCTATGTGAAGAACTTGGTAAAGAAGAAGGAAATAATAAAATTTTATGTATTAAAAGTAATGGATTAAATCTGTATAATGATATTGCTTTTTTAGTTAGAAAGAATGAGAAATATATATTATTTGTAGATGATATAAATGAATTTAAAAATTTCAAGTCTATATTAGATTTTTTAGTAAGAAATGATATAGATTTTAAAATGATTGCGACAGTAAGAAATTATGCATTTGAAAATGTAAAAAAATAGTAAATGAGTTTTTTAGATTTAATTTATTGAAATTAGATTTATTTAAAGATAACGAAATAGAAAAAATAGTAAATGAAAATTATGAAATAAAAAATTATAGCTGTGTTGACACAATAATAAATATATCAAGAGGAAATGCTCGTTTAGCTATGTTGTTAGCTAAAATTATGACCGATGATAAAAAAATAAAATCTATAAAAAATATAGGTGAATTATATAGTTGTTATTATAGTAAACAAATTGATTTTTTGCATGGAAAAGAAATATTATTTGTATCATTAGGAATAGTATCTTTTATAGAGTGTATCGATCTAAATTGTTTAGATAAATTAGAAAGTATTTTTAAAGTTGCAAATATAGAGAAAGAACAATTTAGAAAAGATATGGATGCTCTATATGAATTGGAATTAGTAAATATTTTTGATGGAAAAGTAGCTAAAATAATAGATCAATCATTTGGCGATTATTTAATAAAGTATATTTTTATAGATAAAAAAATCATATCATTTAAAGATATGATAAAAATTTATTTTTTTATGGATATAGAAAGAACTGTATATGTTTATGATACGCTTATAAAAGTATTTGCAGATGAAAAGATAGAAGCTTTTACAAGAGATGAAATAATTAGCATTTGGAATGAAATAAAATCAGATAAAGAGAAATTTAAGATATTCCTTAAATATTTTTATTCAGTTCGTCCTATTGAAACATTAGTATTATTAAATGAAAAAATTGAAAAAATGTCTATAGAAGAATACGATGTATCTTGTATTAAGTTTAAATATAATGAAAATCTAGACACTATAAATGATTACATTATATCTATTTTAGCTGGTTTTAAAGATACTGAAAATTTATCGGAAGCAGTGGATTTATTAATTAAATATTATGAGAAAAAACCACAGATATTTAGAGATTTTTATATTGTTTGTACGAGATATTGGGGAATAGACCATACTTCTGATAGGAATAATTATTATTCAATCAAGATAGTTATTGAAAAATTGAATGATTTTATTAAAAACAGTTTTCAAAATAATAATATATTCTTGTTTATAAAGATAGCGGAATATTATTTAAAACTTGGTTTTTCAAGTACAGAACTTTGTCGAGAAAAAACAATTAGAATTTGGAATATACCTCTTTCATGTACAGAATTGATAATAGGATTAAGAAAATCATTATGGGAAAATTTGTGTAAGATATATGCTAGAGATAAATTTAGAATAGATATAGAAAATATACTAATGAAATACAGCTATGATTTGAGATCTATAAATGAAGATCTTATAAAAAATGATGTGCAGCATTTTATAGAAATATTTAATTATTTTGATGTAAATAATATTTATCATTGTATAATAGCAGAGCGTATAAAAAATATTTCTGAATCAGTAAATATAAATTATTTAAAACAATTAAATCCTTTTTTAGAATCTAAGCAGGCACAGATATTTTTTACATTTAGATGTAATGACATCAATACTATAGAAATGAATTGGGAAGAAAAACAAAAGTATTTTAAACAAAAAATTTCTAAATTAATAAAAGATTATTCTGATGAAGATTATGTTTATTTGATGAAGTTTTTAGAGAGATGTTCAGACGAATCAAAGAATAATAAAAAAATAGTACAGATACAGGTAGGTGTTCAATATTTTTTTGAAATATTAGATGAAAAATCTGATATGTATATAAAGATTGTAGAATTATATTTAAAATATAATACGCCGTATAATATATTTCCTGCCAATATTATATTAAATTTGATTAAAATGAATTCTATAAAAAAAGTAAAAGAACTGATAACTATGTATAAATATGATCAAAAAAATACATGGTTATGGTATTATTATATGGGAGTTCCAGAAGAATATATTACTTTAGAATTAAAAGATAAATTCTTAGGATTTGTTTCAGAAATTCCAAATGAAGATAATTCATATAAAAATAGATTATTAATAAATTTAAAGAAATATAAAAAAGTGGATAAAGATATATTTGTCAACTTTACGAATATTATCTTAAAAAATACAAAAAAATATCCTTATTTATGGGATATGTATTTTATACCTACATTTTATAATTTTGAAACTTTAAATTGGATACAAGAATATGATAGTGATATTTCATTATTGGAAGATATATATTTAAATTGTATAGAAAGACAAAATATTGATTATGAAGGAAAGTTATTGTTAGAATTAGTGGCAAAAGATAAAAGTTTTCTTTATAGATTTTTAAATAATATACCTGAACGTTTTGAACAACATTGGGAATATATAAGTCCATTATCTGCTATATTGAAAAAAGATGATTTCATAGAAATTTTTAATGAAGTTTTTGTATATTTATGTGATAAATCTAGTATCTTAAACAGTAAAGCTTATATTATTAAAGAATTATTGGATAAAGAAAGTATAGAAAAACAAGATGCTTGTATAAATGAAATAATAAAAAAATATAATATGGATATGAAAAAAATATGTTTTTTGTTTGAATCTATTGTAGAATTGCCGTATAAACGTAGAGTAAAATTTATATCAAATTTTATAAGGTTAAATAAGGATTTCAATGATTTTGAAAAGATACAATTACATTCAAATATGTTAAGTGGATGGGGAAGTTTTATTCCTAAAATACAAGAACGCATAGAATTTTTGAAAGAGATTGATAGTTTATTTTCAGGAATTGATTATTTAAAACATAAACAATATATAGAAACACAAATTAGAGATTGTGAAAATGATATAAAAGATGAACAATATTATGAGTTTTTGCATGGTATTTAAAAAAGCCCCATTTGGGGCTTTTTTTGTAGGTACTATGTTAAAATTTATTGTAAATAGAATTTTAAAAAGCGAAAAAATGATAAATTGATAAAAATAATAACCAAATATTCCTCACGTTAGCGAATTTTGCGGTAGCCGTAGGCTATTGGCAAGGATAAAACCATGACTATGAATTTAGCTCTACTGTTTGAGCGAAGCGAGTTTAGAGCGTTATAGTCATGGTTTTATAATTGACAAAGAAAAATTGGTATCGGGAGGTAGAGTTCTTTTGTTACTTTTCTTGCTCATGAAAGAAAAGTAAATATAAAATAGATATTTGTTCATTTCTTTGGTGACAAAGAAACGAACCAAAGAAATCACCCGCTCACGCACTTTTTACTTTGTCAAAGATAAAAATATATCAACAACGTTCTAAACTCGCAAGGCTCAAACAGTAGAACTAAAAGCGTAGCTATATTTTTATCTTTGCCAATAGCTGATAGCTACCGTAAAAAGATGCTAAAATGCGGGAAATGGTTAGGTGTTATTAAAGATTTTCAATAACTAATGTTACCATTAAAATTTTAAAATGCGGAAAAAATTTGGTATTATTTATTGTTATTCTTTTGTTATTTTTCTTGGTCATGAAAGAAAAGTAAGCGGACTATACGAACATTTGTTGTAATAGTCCTTTTTTTATTTGTTGCCAGTGTTCTAGCTGGGCTTTTTGGTTATCGAGTTTGCGGTCAAATGCTGAAAGAAAATCTGCTATTTTTGTTTGTTCTTCTAAACAAGGTAATCTTATTGGAGTATTTTTTAAACTAGATAAAGATAAATTTTTTATTGTAGTGCCTGTTAATTCTTTATAAAAATATAATTGTATTTTAGATTGTAATAAATAATAATAGATAAATTCTTTTAGAATATTATCTTTTAGATTAATATATCCACAACTTTTTCCTAGTATAATACTTTCATTATTATAAAAAGCTAAGTTACCTATAGTACCATTAAGAGAAATTAAAATACTATTATTATCTAATGGAATATAGTATTTAGAAAGTTCATTATTAGAAACTTTTTTAGTTAATTCATTAACTAAAATTTTTTTATTAAAAAGGTTATTACCATTTATAAAATAATTGGATCCACTATCTATATATTTTGGTGTTGCATGTAATCCATCTCCAATTTTAAAACATAGTTCATGTAGTTTTTTCTTTTCCCAATTAGGATAATTATTGCCGTTTTTATCTTTAAAGCGTAGTTTTTGGCTAAAAATTTGTTGTAGCAATCCTTTTTTCTGATTTTCTAGGCTAGTGATAGTATTTTTTAGGTTTTCTACTTTTTTATCTACTATAGAAAGGAAATTAGCAATTTTTTCTTGTTCTTCTAAAGTTTTAGGAATAGGGAATGTAAAATTAATAATATCTCTTTGAAAAATATGAGGTACTGTTCCACCAGACTTTATAAGTGATACCATTTTTTTGAAATATTGAGAGTTGCATATTTGATAAAAATAATTAGGAGAAACATTATCATTAATGTAATTTAATCGAATTAACATCATTGTTCCATTTATAGTAGCTTTTTTAGGCATATTTTTTATTATAGCAGGATTACCTAAAGAACCATCTTTTGAAAATATTATGTCATTGTTTTTTAATTGAATTTCAGGAGATTCATCATATCGTTCATTTGTAATAAAATCAACCTTATCCCATAAAATTTTACCTTGTTTTATATGTTGTCCAGCTATCATAGGAATACCAGAAGAAACATATTCAGAGGCTTTTAAATTTTTCCAACCAACTCTAGCTTTTATATATGTGTTTTTATCTAATTTTTTTATTTGCCATTCATCAGTAAATTCTTTAAATCTTAATTTTGGTATATTCAATATATTAACCTCCAATCTTTGGAATTTGTTATTTTTAGCTAGAAATTTAACTTAAACTTTTATTTTAAATTTGCTATTTGGTTTTATATAAGGTAATAAAATTAAT
>OGZD01002009.1_pt1 | contig 13653 bp, 6 predicted proteins | sample 1576701 | NCBI WGS metagenome assembly OGZD01 (sample SAMEA3541487, study PRJEB24748) | human gut metagenome | biome: human gut; feature: human-associated habitat; material: faeces | place: China | collected 2012
GAAGCGGAAATATCGCTCGACCTGAATCTTCCGGATTCAGAAACGGGAGAGGAGAAGATGTATGTGAATGCAGACAATTATCCGGATGCAGTTCACCGCATTACCCTGGCGGTGTATGAGGGGACTAGCTGTGTGGGAAGAACGATTGCTTATGAGAATCTTCCTCTTACAAACCGTTTCCAGACCAGGGTGTCCTTGCCTTTACATGCGCGCAATTACCGTCTGGCGGTGTGGGTGGATTATTATGGAGACTTTGACACGGATGAAATTGCGGAAACAGATTCCTGCTACAATACGTTCGATTTCACAAGTGTCATGCGTCCGTCCGGAAAAGGATATATCGGAAACAACCGTTTTAAGGATGCTTTTTATGCTTGTCAGGAACTGGATTTGACCTCGTATCGCAACGAGTGGGGAGCGAAAGTGCCGGTAAGAATGGAGCTTGCACGTCCCGTAGGGCGGTTTGAACTGGTTGCCACGGATGTGAAGGATTTCCTGGCCGATGAGCAGATTGCTTCCGTTTCAGATACGGAGGGAAGCGGGGCTTTCCGTGTGTATCTTGATTACGACGGAGGGATGCCGATCGGATATGACGTGCTTTCTGACGTGACACGCCATGCGTTTCAAGGGATGTCGTTCAATGCCTCGCTTAGAAAAAAGGCTCTTGAAGAGGCTGGAAACAAGTATTCGCTGGTGTTCGATTATATCTTTATCGACAAGGACGAGACAACTTCCATTCCGGTTACGTTGAGAGTAGTCAATGCGGCTGATACAAATGTGGAGTATGCCCGTTATTCCTTCCGCCTGCAGTGCAAGCGGGGAGTGAACAAAGTTATCGAGGCACCGTTCCTCACCACCGACCCGAATGGAGGTATCGGATTCGACACGGAGTTTGACGACGAGATTAACGTGGATTTGGACGATTGATAATCTTTAAAAGAGATTGCCATGAAAAAGGTTTTTATTTATACGATGCTGGCTTTGGGGGCAGGTCTTTCCTCGTGTACGACGAAAGACCTCAACTGGGAGTCGCCGGACAAAGGCCCTGTGCAGGTGGAGGTGAAGCTCCCCGAAGAGGGTGAACCGACGGACGGCGCTACGGCTCCCTTCCCCGAAACGCCCGAAGGCTACCAGCTGCGCTGCGTGTTGCAGGTGGGTGGAGAGCGTTATGAGGCGGTGGAATCGGAAGCGGTGAACAATAAGTTCTACTTTGAGGATGCGGAAATCCCGGAAGGTGCTACCTTGTATGTATGGGCCGACTACATCCCGGCGGATGCGGTGAAAGATGCGGACGGCCGTTACCCCGACTTGTACTACAACACGCAAAGCCTGCCGGCCGTGACGTTTGCTGACGGAGTGATGACCGACGGAAGTCTGTTCAACAACGCCGCGTGCGATGCGTTCTACGGACACAGCACAGCCGGGATGCCGGTTCAGCTGAAACGTCCGTTTGCCAGGGTGACTTTCTCCAATGAGGATGCGATAACCCTTGCCGGAGACATTGAGGTTAGTTATGAAGTTTTCAATAGGTTTGATATAGTGAGTGGAGCAGCATCCGGACGAGGCACAATCAGCTATACCGGTGAGGTGGCCGACCGTGCCAACCGGGTGTGGTTCTCTAATTTCCTTTTTGCAAACCCTGTGGAAGGAAAGGTGGCACTGTCGGATATTTCCATCGAAGGAGACGGGGTGCTGAAGCTTTTCGATACGTCCAGGCTGCTGCTGGCGGCTGGAGATGGTCCGGTGGACGCGCACTTCAATTGGGCAGATGCCAATGCCAGTATCAAGGTGGATGTAGGCTTTGACGACCCGGATGCTCCGAGGGTAGGCGACTATTATTATAGCGATGGCACATGGTCGCCCATGCTGAAAAGCAACAAGACGGCTGTCGGGGTGATATTCGCTTTGGCCGATGAAGGCGAAGCCGCTTCGGATGTGGTCGGGAACTATGAAGGAGTGACCTTCACCGGCAATGCAATCCACGGCTGGGTAGTCGGTTTGCAGGAATACGCCTCAAGCCCGCGGTTTGTACAGATTTCCACTGCAACCGGTACGGCCGGAAGCACGATTGAAGGCATAGAAGGTGTGGCTACGCACAATCTTAGTGATGGCACCACATGCACGGATATTATGGGATATGCGAACACGAAGGCATGGAAAGCCAACAAGCTTTCTGAAGGCAAGACTTATCCTGCCTTGGAGGCCTTGGATACGTATCCGCTTTCTGCTCCGGAAGCAGGAACGAGTGGCTGGTACATTCCGTCCTTGAAACAGCTTCTGGTGCTGCGCGACGCTTATAATGCCAAGGGCAGCAAGGTGAAGTCGGCCTTGAAGGCCATGCCCGAGCAGGAGGAAGTGACTTATGTATTGAATGAAGGCACGGGAAATGATGCTTATTATTGGTCGAGCACGGCTCGCGGCAGGGACGACGGCAACCAGGTATGGCTGCTGCGCTTCAGTTCGACAGTGGATTCTTATACGGTATCTACTACAGGAAACTCCGGCCGTCATGTCCGTCCGATACTGACATTCTAATTAATGAAGAATTAAGAATGAAGAATTAGTTTGTGACGCTTAAAAACTTAAGAACTTAAAAATAAAGGCTCGCAGTCGCTTTCTCCTTGGGGGAGGCGGCGGGGCTACAAACAATAAACACCATGAAAAAGATTCTTTTATATTCAACACTGGCTCTGGGCGTGGGACTGTGCTCGTGCAGCCAGGAAGATTTGGGAGAGAACCTGGCTCAGGCAGTGGGACAGCCCGTCACCGTATCGGTGCAGTTGCCGGGTGAAGTGGGTAGCGACGGCTTGTCGCGTGCCGTTCCTGAGATACCGGCAGACCATCAGTTGCGCTGCATCCTTTATGTATCGGGGGGAGACGCAGAGCCTATCCGTCAGGAAGTGGTTGCTGATGAGGCAAGTGACGTTATCACCTTCTCTTTCACTCCGCCGGCAGATACTTATACCTGCTCGTTCTGGGCGGACTATGTGAAGACTGATGCGAATAGCGACGGCACTTATGACGATTTGTATTACAATACAACAAACCTTCCGAACGTGACGTTCGCGGATAATGCGGACCTCTTTAATAATGAAGCGTGCGATGCCTTTACGGGACACTTCACTCAAGATGAGATTACAAGTGGCACTCCTGTGACGTTGAGCCGTCCGCTGGCGAAAGTGAACTTTATCTCGGAAGAGGCAGTCGGAGCTGATGCTACGGTTGATGTCACATATACCGTGAGCAACGGAATGAATATCTCTACGGGAGCGGTGAGTACAACTACTGCCACACTGAGTTGCACTGATAAAGCAGTAGCGGACGCAGAAGGCAACGTGTTGTTCTTCAACTACCTCTTTGCCGACGGAGAGAGCACCAAGCTTCCGGCAAGCATTTCCTATACGCTGGGCGAAACATCAGGCACTATTCCTACGAACGAAATACCTTTGGCTGCCAACACTCCGTATAATCTGAGTTTCTCAACAGCTGGTGAGGCGGTTAAATTTCCGGCAGTAGGCGACTACTTCTTTACTGACGGCACTTGGTCTTCATCGCTTGACGAAAGCACGGACAAGACCGTGGCAGGTGTGGTATTCGCAGTGAAAGGTGACGGTACAAGCAGTGCCATTGAGAGCGATGAAACCACCAACTATTCGAATGCGGGCGAAGCTACGGATGTCTTGGCTTGGGTGATTGCAGCTAAGGATGCAGGCAATTTTAGATTCTTGGCTGAGAACCAAACCATTAGTGCTTTGCCGGAGAATCTGGAAACGGAGAAAACTGATATTTTCGGTTACAAGAACTCTAATGCATGGCAGACTCAAAATGCGAGCAATTATCTTGCCGTGAACGGTGCGTTGAATTATAAGGTAGGAGAGGAAACTACTCCTATCTCAGGAACGAGCGGATGGTATCTTCCTTCGATGGGACAGATGGAGGCTTTGGTTAAAGTGTATGCCACGAAAGTTGATACAGGAGAAAACCCAACGGAAGGAACAGCTACATGTACGCTTTCTACTGTAGGAACAAGCTTGCAGAATTTGTCTGATAGCAATGACGAAGCTTTGATGAGTAATGCTTTCTATTGGACAAGCACAGGCGGAACTCAGAGTGAATCGCATGGAGCTTATCGTATTGGTTTCCATGATAAGGTAGATGCTGGAAAGCATAATTATTATGGTGCGTCAGCTTTGCGCACAGGGAATAATCTTACTGGATTGCCGGTTCGCTCTGTCCTGACCGTCTTTAAATAAACAAAAACATTAGTGTCTGCTAAAAATCATAGGAGTTCTTTGAAATTATTGAAATTCGATTTGTTAGAAGCAATTTGGGACAGAAAGGATTTGAACTTACTCTGAGTGTCGGGAAAAATGTTTCGGCATGCGCCTCCAAAGGCTTCGGCGTGCGGTCGCACACGCTTCGGCGTTCAAAAAAAGGCTTTGAACCGTTCCGGGGAAATGTAGTTCCGGATGTTCTCAGAACGCCTAAGCGTTTGGGATAAAACGTCTTTGCATTTGACTGCAAACACCGAAGTGTTTTACCTGAAACACCGAAGTGTTTTGATTGAAACGTAAAGGTGTCCTGACTGAAACGCAAAGGTGTTTTTCTGTCCGGCATATGGACAAATTGTCCGGACGAAAATAGCACATCCGGCTCTTTTCCCCCTCACTACAATCCTTATATATAGAGAATTTTTCTTCACTTTACCTTCATCCTTCACTTTTGGTGCAATCACATCTGATTGTCAGCAAGTTACAGTGAAGGAAGGGGAGTGAAGGAATCACCGTCGGGCTGAAATCTCCCCGAATGCACTATCGCCTTTGCCCGACAAATCGAATTTCAAGAATGTCAAAGACCGATATGATTCAAGTGAACCGGATTGATTTAATTTTCAACCATTAAAACAACAATATCATGAAAAAGAGTATTTTATTTCCAATGCTGGCTTTGGGAATGGGACTGTTCTCATGCAGCCAGGAAGATTTGAACGGTGGCGCACAGCAGGCAGGACAACCTGTGACGGTGACAGTGAAACTCCCGGACGATGCCATCGATAAAGTGGCTTCACGTTATATCCCAGAGGCTTCGGACGAGCAGCACCAGTTGCGCTGTATTCTTCTGGTGACTAACAGCGACAATTCAACCATACGTATAGAGAAGGTGGCAAAGGAGGCAAACGGAGATACTTTCTCCTACACTTTCACTCCTACGGATGCAAACAACTACAAATGCGCATTCTGGGCTGACTTTATCGATGCTAATGCAGCTGTAACTGGAGAAGGGAATGACAAAAAGTACGCCGACCTCTATTATAATACGCAGAACTTGCCTTCCGTATCCTACGCTACGGAAGCTTTAACCGACGGTTCTCTTTTCAATAACGACGATTGCGACGCGTATTGCGGAATAATTCCTACTGGCGGTGCTCTGAGCGTGGAACTGAAACGCCCGTTTGCAAAGGTTAGCTTTGTGGATAAAGGAACTACCGCATCCACAACTACTGAAAAAATTAGCATAAGCGGTTATGGAGTATATGGCGGATTCAACATTGAAACCAATGAGGTGGTTGAAGGTGAGTCGGTAATTTCGGCTACTGATATTGACCCGGTGAAAACAGATAACGTATTCTTCTACAACTATCTTTTCGTAGGAAACAAGAATGCATTGCCTGATGCGGATAAGGAGTTCTCACTGGCAGTGGGCAGCACAACCAAGACCATATCTACTGAGAACATCACTCTGACTTCCAACACGGAGGTGAACGGTAATTTCGACTGGGAAAGTGCTTCAGGAAGCGATAAAATAACCGTTACGGTTGGTTTTAACGGTAATTGGATTGACCCGAACGCTCCAAAAGTAGGTGATTACTATTATAGCGATGGAACGTATTCCTCTACTTTGGATGACCAGAAGACTGTTATCGGTGTGGTATTTGCCGTACCGGGTGATGGAAGTGCTATTGAGGGCGATGTTATAACCAATTATGATGGCGTGACCTTTACGGATAGTGAGATTCACGGTTGGGTGGTTTCCATAACTGAGATGTCTCCGAATCCGAGATGGGTCAATGCTGATGATACTGACTCAACTGGAGGAGCGATTGAAGGAATAACAGGTATAGGCACGGATGAGACCGATATTAGGGGATATGCAAATACTAAAAATTGGATTGAGAATAAGCTTACCTCTCCAAAGGTTTATGTAGCATTGACAAGATTGAGTTCAAGTTATGCTACTGCTCCTGTAAACACAAGCGGCTGGTACATTGGTGCCGCTGCCCAGATGGAGGCTTTGCGTAATGTAAATGCTTCGGTGGTGAAAGGTAAATTGGAGGCATTGTCAGCAAGCGGTGCAACCACAATCACAGATACTGGTACAGGTGGGTCTGCTTATTATTGGACGAGCACGGCTACTACGATAAATGACGCTAATCAAGTTCGTCTTATAAGTTTCAATCCGGAGGTAGAGACTTATTTTAATCAGAATGTAGGTGATCAGGGTCGTCACTGCCGCCCCATCCTGACATTCTAAAAATTAATCTCTTATAAAAAAGCCGAGCGGTCATACAGCCAAGCATGGCCGCTCGGCTCTTTAAAAAGCAATCGACATGAAAAAACTGTTTTTATATACAGCACTGGTGCTGGGGATGGCATTGGCCTCATGCGGCAAGGAAGAAACCGAGCCGCCCACTCGGGAAGAACCGAAGGAGGAGGGGGCAGTGACCGTCACGGTGACCATGCCCGAAGGGACGCTGGCCAGTGCCGGTTCGCGCGCCATGCCGTCTGCCTATCCGGGCCACAAGCTCCGCTGCATCCTCATCGTGGAGGAGAACGGAGCGGTGACCATCCGGCAGGAAAAGCTGGCAGACGAGGCGAAGGACGGGAGCTTCTTCTTCGACATCACTCCGGAGAGCGAGGACTTCAAGTGCTCGTTCTGGGCGGACTACATCAAGGAGGATGCCATCGCCACTGACGGACGATACCCTGACCTGTACTACAACACCGATGCGCTGCCCACGGTGGGCTATAAGCTGACCGGCAGCGAACTCTTCCACAACGACGCCTGCGATGCGTTCAGCCTGTCGCTCCTTCCCGGAGCGACTGCCGGGACGATGACCCGTCCCATGGCGAAGCTGAGCTTCACCGACGAACGCCCCGCCACGGTGGCTGAGGCCGGAAGCATAGCGGTGAGCGGTTATAAGGTGTATACGGATTTTCACATCGTGAACGGGACGGTGGGCGACACGCCCGCGACGCTTTCCTATTCCGGCGCACCGGCTGATGCGGAGAACGGCGTATGGTTCAGCAATTACCTCTTTGTGGGCAACAAGAACCGCCTGCCGGGCAACTTCACCCTGGCCGTGGACGGGACTTCGCACGAGGTGGCGACGGACAACGTGACGCTGACTGCCAACCGCCCTATCACTGCCTCGCTCAACTGGCAACGTGCGAACGGCATCATCACGGTGGACGTGAACTTCACCGACCCCGACCTTCCGGAAGTGGGCATGTTCCTGCAAAAGGACGGCACTTTCTCGCGCACCTATTCGGCGGAGAACTCCATCGGCATCGTGTTCGCTTCGGGTGCGAAGGGCAATGACGTGCCGTCGAACTACGGTTCGCAGTGGGCGGCCGGATATAAGATTGTGGGCTATGCCATGGGGCTGACGAGCGTGAGCGACGGAGGGCGTGTGCATATAGGACTCGACAATTCACTTCCTTCCGATATGATATTTGCTGATACGGACGACTCCTGGGAAGAGGATTATTACGGCGGATATACGGATACGCAGAAGATGCTGGCTACGATAGGGGATTATGCTTCTCCTTTGCTGGGCAAGACTGTCGGTGCTTTCGCCACGTGGACAGCCGGTCACGTTTTGGAGGATGGTTCGGATGTGAGCGGATGGTATATTCCTTCTGCCCGTCAGGTGCTCGACATAATGGGCATGGCGTCCGGTTATGCCGGTGATGAGGAAAGGGCTGCCGTGGAGGTGAATGAGGCCTTGAAGGCTGCGATAGACGCTTCCGGCAACAGACCGTTTGGACGTGCTTCCGGTGCCACTTATGTAATGTCAAGTTCCGTCACGAACGGCGGGCGTTTCAATGTCATCCTGACTGCTACGGAGGGTGGTGAAAGCATTGGTGAGTGTCAGGAGCTGAGAAACAACAGCCAGCAGTATGCCATCCGTCCGGTACTGACCCTCTTCGCAAAAGAGTAATGAGAAAAGTAATACAAATAAACAAGTTTCCATAATTTGAAAGAGTGCCTTCCTTTTTGTCTCTGTAACAAACCGGGAGCACTCTTTTTTATGGTTTCTTTCCAATCTCACGCAATAAGCTTTCTTTCGGGAGGGCGAACGAGTGGGGTTCCTTATAAAATTAAACTTATGAAACAGTTATTTTACACTACTTTGCTGGCCGGCCTGTTGGTGCTGCCTTCCTGTGCGGACGATGCTGTTCCCGCTCCTGAAGAAGCGGAGGGAATTGAGGCTCCCGAAGCATGGCACGACAAGACACGGACCCAGCCTTATCCCAAGCTCTCGAACGAGCTGTACATCAATCCTTCGCCGCTCATTGTGCCACAGGCTCTGAAGACAGAAGAAAAAATCCGGTTTGCCCTTTCACAGGACAGCACTTTCCCGGAAGCTTCCACCCAACTGTCGGAAGCCGTGGAGTGGTGCATGTTCAATCCGCACCGCGTGCTTGAAGCGGGACACTGGTATTGGCGTTATCGCAATGTGTCGGCCGACGGGACGGAAGGAGAGTGGAGCGCTCCCATCGAGTTTGAGGTGAAGGCGGAAACTCCCGTCTTCGTCACCCCCGATTTCGCCACGTTCCGTACCGGCGTGTCTCAGGCAGAGGCGGATACTCATCCGCGCATCTATTGTTTTCTGAACGATGACCTGGCGGAAGCACGGCAGCGCGTGTCGGCGCATGATGAATATCCGGCACTTGTCTATCAGGCAGACCGTGCCTTGACCATGGTGACAGACGAGATGCTTTCCGATGTGACGGAGGGGCACATGGAGGACGTGGCAAGCTACGTGGAACGGATGCTTCAGGCCTATCTGCTGACGCAGGACAAGAAATACGCATCGAAGTTGCAGGAGATTATGGAAAGTTTGTGTACGGTAGGCGATGACAAACTGTTCCTTACCAATTTCACCTCCACCGCTATTGCCTACAGTGTGCTGGCACCGTATGACCTGTTTTACAACAGCCTGTCCGCAAGCCAGATAAAGGCAGCACAGAATCTGCTCTGGCGCGTGGCGACCCGTTATTACAGCGAGTATTGCGGTATGCAGGAAAACCACATTTTCGACAATCATTTCTGGCAGCGCAACATGCGTGTCCTTTTCCAGATAGCTTTCTGTCTGTGGGACAAGTCGGGCTATGAGGAGGAAGCGTCGCGTATGCTGGAATACTACTATGAGCTCTGGACGTCACGCGCTCCGGCTTCGGGATTCAATCGCGACGGCGCATGGGCGAACGGGAGCTACTATCTGTCGGCCAATCTTTATACATTATACTATATGCCGATGCTGTTGTCGCATGTCAGCGGAACGGACTTTCTCCAACATCCGTGGTATCAGCATGCCGGACAGGCGCTTGCCTATAATTTCCCTCCTTCATCGAAGAGTACCGGTTTCGGGGATTATACCGAGAGATACGATTCTCCTACCCGGCAGTATGCGGCATTTGCCGATTTCCTTGCCCGTGAGATAGGAGACGGGTATGCCGGATGGTATGCCAGCCAGTGTTCCAGTGATGACAATCCGAATAACGATGTGTATGATGACCTGGAACTTCGGCTTTACCGGATTTGCCGGAACAGCAGCCGGTATGATACGGAACTCCCGTCGGATGCGCCGAAGATGAAGTGGTATGAGGACATCGGCGAAGTGATGATGCACAGCAACCTGGCGGACGGGGCGGAGAACCTTACGCTGGGATTCCGTTCCAGTACGTTCGGTTCGGGAAGCCATACCTTGGCTGACCAGAACAGCTTCAATCTGCTGTACGGAGGGAAGGAAGTGTATTACCATTCGGGCTATTATACGAGTTTCTCCGATGCGCATACACTGACATCGTACCGCCACACCCGGGCACACAACACCATTCTGGTGAACGGTATCGGTCAGGCATTCACCACCGAAGCCTATGGGATGATGCTCCGTGCCGCAGGGGGAAGCCATATAGCGTATGCGCTGGGCGATGCCTCGGAAGCTTACCGTGGCATTTCCGATGACCCGATGTGGGTGAAGAATTTTGAGAATGCGGGCATCGCGCAGACACCGGAGAACGGATTTGGCACTACTCCGCTCACGAAATACCGCCGTCAGGTGCTTATGCTTTATCCGGACATTGTGCTCGTGTATGATGAACTGGAAGCATCGGAACCGGTGCGTTGGGAATGGCTGCTGCACAGCCCCGTGCAGTTCGGCATTGAGGGACAGACGTTCACTACCCGTCTGGACAATGGGGTGGCAGTGGCACGGATGTTCAGTGACTCCTCGTTCGAGGTGTCGCAGACCAATCAGTTTGCCGTTTCTCCCGGTGAGGGTTATGCGAACCAGTGGCACCTGACAGCTTCCTTTGAAAACATTCCGCAATGCCGCATCCTGACACTGGTGCAGGTGAGGGACTCGGAAAGCGAGGTGCTTCCGGTAGTCCGTAACGGAAACCGCATCACGTGCGGTGACTGGGCTATCGAGGTGAATCTTGACCCGTCGTCTGCTGAAAGGCTTCAGGTGACAAGCAGTTCGTCGACTGCGGTTTACAGTTACGGTTCGGACAATCCGCTGCTGGGAGGAAAGGCTTATGCAAGGCAGTACCGCAACTCTTCCGTGCTCTATGACAGCATGGACGGGGCATACCGGACGGATGAACAGACAGACCGTAAGCCGGTGGCAAGCAGGAGGGGATGAAAATGAGAAATGAAGAATGAGAAATGAAGAATGTAGAATGTGAGGAATGAAGGCTATATGAAAAATATTCTTTTATTGTGTTTGTGTATGGTGGGGATTGGTTGGACGGCTTGTGCCAACAATCCTCTTCGCACATCTCCTTATCCTTTGGAAGCGAACGATGTGTTCATTAATCCGGCTCCGTTGCTGGTGCCGCCCTCCATGAGGGAAGGCGATTTGCTTCAGTTCAATCTTTCGAAGGACAGACGTTTCAGGGGAAACGATGATATTCTGTCGGAACCTGTTCCCTGGGGCGTGTTCAATCCGCACCGTGTGCTGGATGAGGGCAAGTGGTACTGGCGGTTCCGTTCCGTGGATAAGGACGGGACGGAACACCCGTGGAGCAAGACTTACAGCTTTACCATAAAGCCCGGTACTCCGCAGTTTGCCACTCCTCAGTTCAGCGACTTTCTGGCCGGTATTCCTGAAGAAGGTCCGCGCATCTATTGTTTTCTGCGCGAAGGGCTTGAAGAGGCGCGCAGGACGGTACGTTCGCATCCGGAGTTCAGCAATATGATAGAGGACGGAAGACGTGCACTGGCGATGAGCTTCACCACCGACACCGTCCCCTACAAGCATGTGTTCGAGATGTCGGAGAGTTGTGACATGCTGAATACGGCTTATCAGATGCTTGGCCGGAAAATCTATGCGGACAAGATGGTGCAGAACCTGCGCTGCCTGCTGCCGGAGAATCCGACGGATGAATTTCTTGCCAATGACTTCAATGCGGGTGAGCTTGTGTATGTGCTGGCCTGTACTTACGAGACTTGTGGTGATTTGCTGGCTCCGGCAGAACGCAGGCGGACAGAGGAGCTGATTCTGGAAGTCATTTCCCGGTATTATCACGAGCGGCTGGTGGGGCAGACGGAGAACCGTTTTTTCGATGAGCATATCTGGCAGTTTACTGTCCGCCGCTTTGTGCAAGGATGCCTGGTGACGTACGGCAAATATCCGGAGGCGAAAGAGTATCTGCAATATTTTTATGAGTTATGGACTTCGCGCGCGCCGGCTACGGGATTCAACCGCGACGGGGCATGGCAGAACGGAGCGAACTATTTCAGTGCGAATGCGGTCAGCCTGATGTATCTTCCCAAACTGTTCGGTTATGCGACCGGAACGGACTTTCTTCAGCATCCTTGGTACAGGAACGCGGGGAAAGGGGTGGCCTGCACTTGGCTGCCCGGTTCGCTCAGTTACGGCTTCGGGGACGGACATGAGAAAATGAATGAGAAACCGCTCCGCATACGGAGTGCTTTCGCCGACTTCCTGGCCCGTGAACTTGGCGACCCGTATGCCGCATGGTATTCGGACAAGAGTCCGCTTTACAGGAACGAATTTGAGACAAGACTTTACAGGATGGCTTGTGGGAAAAAGCGTCCGTCATCGTGTACGCTTCCGCAAGATGCCCCGAAAGCGGTGTGGTTCAAGGACTGCGGAGAGATGGTGGCAAACTCCGATTGGGATAATCCGGAAAAGAATGTCAGTCTGAGTTTCCATTCCAGTCCGTTCGGGTCGGGGAATCATACGCATTCCAACCAGAATGCTTTCAACTTGCATTACGGGGGTGAGGCTGTGTTTCATGCCGCCGGGCATTATATGAACTTCAGTGACCCTCACAACCTTCTTTCGTATCGCAATACCCGGGCGCACAATACGGTGCTGGTGGATGGAATCGGACAGCCTTTCACGCCGGACGCTTACGGATATATCGTCCGCATGTGCAACGGCGACCACTTGTCGTATGCGCTGGGTGATGCATCGGAGGCCTATTGTGGGGTGAGTGACATCAGGCTCTGGAGGGAAGCCTTCGAAAAGTATAGGCTGGAACAGTCTCCGGAAAATGGTTTCGGAAAGAATCCGCTCACGAAATACCGTCGTCACATCTTCCTGCTGTATCCGAATATTGTGGTCATTTATGACGAACTGGAAGCTTCGGAAGCGGCACGTTGGGACTGGCTGCTCCATAGTCCGGTGAAGTTTGAGATAGACAAAGCGTCCGCAGCCTTTTCCACGGATGCCCGGTCGGGGAAATTCCGTTCGTTTACCCGTCTGTTCAGCGGTGCGGACGTTCATTTTGCCCAGACGGACCGGTATGCGGCGCCTCCCAACGAATATGCCGGGCAACGAGGAGAAGATTTCACTCCGTCATGGACGCTTACGGCAAGTCTGACGCCGGTAAGGAAAGCGCGTGTGCTGGCGGTTATCCAGATTGAGGCGGACGGCATGAAGGCGGTGGACGTGAAGCGTGTGAGAAACCGTTTCAAGTTTGGCAGCTGGACGCTGGAAGCCGAACTTGACGGAAACCGCCGTCCGGCTCTGTATATTGAGAATAAAGACAAACGTGTGACGTTCTTCTACGGAAAGCGGACTGTAGTGCTTGATGGAATAGTCCGTCGCTTCCAGTCGGACGATGCCTCTGTGTTGTCTGATACGGAGAACGGATGCCGGAAAATATATGAGATGATGGATTGCAAGGTGGAACGGATGGGAGAATGGAAATAAATGTGAGGATTTATAGTCAGGGATGCGTCACAGATTCTTAAAAATATAGTCAGAGAAAACGCATCAAAATTTCTTTAACAGCATTTAGCTTTTTGATATTTATATAGTATTGATTGTCAGTTTATTATATTTGCATATATCTGTATTTTTCCTTATCTTTATAATAAAAAACAGATAAAATA
>OGZD01002010.1_pt1 | contig 13652 bp, 10 predicted proteins | sample 1576701 | NCBI WGS metagenome assembly OGZD01 (sample SAMEA3541487, study PRJEB24748) | human gut metagenome | biome: human gut; feature: human-associated habitat; material: faeces | place: China | collected 2012
ACGACCGTTATCAGCAGTCGGACGAGCCATCGGATGCGGACGCGGAATATCACCCGGCGTCGGGGTGTGCATACCCTGCTTGCGGGAGAACGGGTTGTTGCCCGGGCGCGGGCCCTGAGCGTGCGGGCGCGGAGCCGAAGCATTGCCGCGGTTGTTCTGATGCTGAACCGGCTGGCCATTGTTCGGACGGCCCTGGTTGTTACGACGATCGTTGTTACGGCGATCGTTCGGGCGACTCTGACGACCGTTCTCACGGCCTTCGCGATTATCGCGACCATTCTCACGGTTGTCGTTCTGACCGTGGCGGCCGGGGGTCGGCATGCCGGGGCGTGCGCCGCCCTGCGGACGCGGTGTCGGTGCACCCGGAGTCGGAGCCTGCTGATGTGCCGAGGCAGGCGATGCCTGACGTGCGGGAGCGGCCGGAGTCGGTGCGGAAGATGAAGCGGAAGCCGGGGCCGAAGGTGCGGCCGGGCGGCGCTGCTGCACGGGCTTGGAATCGCCCTTGGCGTTGTCCTTGGCGAACTCTGCCTTCAGACGCCGGGCTACCGGCGGTTCAATCGTAGAAGAAGCGGACTTGACGAATTCTCCCATGTCCTTAAGCTTCTCAAGCACGGTTTTGCTATCGACATTCAAAACCTTAGCCAGTTCGTATACGCGTGGTTTCGCCACTAATTACTCCTATTCTGTGACCACGCGCGTGCATGGGCGTGGTCAGTTGGTGATGACGGCAAGCCTACCCTGTCTCATCGTGCGACCATGATCGTGTTACCTCGTCTCTGGTGTGGGCGATTTCGCGCACACTGCGCCAGCCCACATACGCCAATCAAGCATACTCATAGCGCTGGATAGCGTAGACGCAGCGAGCCGCGCCATTGCTGACGCGGCTCGTATCAGGAAATAATGCGCCCTGAAGATCATTCGCCTTCGAGCCCGGCGGCCTATTCGGCTTCCGGAGCAGCAGCCTCGGCCGCAGCCTGGGCGGCCTTTTCGGCGGCGACTTTCTTGGCATGGGCCTCGGCGGATTCGATGCCGATCTTCCAGCCGGTCAGCTTGGCTGCCAGTCGTGCGTTCTGGCCTTCCTTGCCGATGGCCAGGGACAGCTGGTCGTCGTGGATGAAGGCGATGGCGGTCTTGTTCTTCTCGCTGATCACCTGCACGCCGGTGGCCACAGCCGGGGACAGCGCGGCTGCCACGAACTTGGCCGGATCGTCGGAGTAGTCGACGATGTCGATCTTCTCCGGGCCAAGGTTCTCCATAACGGCACGCACGCGAGCGCCGCCGGGGCCGATCAGCGCGCCCTTCGGGTTCACGCCATCGGTGTTGGCCTTGACCGCGATCTTGGTGCGGGCGCCGGCCTCACGAGCGATGGCCATGATGGACACGGCACCGGAGACCAGTTCCGGCACTTCGCGCTCGAACAGCTTGCGGACCAGCTCCGGGTGGGAGCGGGACACCACGATTTCCGGGCCTTTGATGCCACGGGCCACGTTCACCACGTACACGCGGATGCGTTCGCCGTGGCGGTAACGTTCGCCGGGCACCTGCTCACGGCGAGGCAGAATGGCTTCGACATCGCCCATCGCGACATGCACGTTGGAGGGGTCGGAAGCATCCTGCTGAATGATGCCGGTGATGAGCTTGCCCTTTTGGCCGGAGAACGCACCGAATACCTTCTCATCTTCGGCGCGGCGGAACAGCTGGGTGATGACCTGGCGTGCGGTGGCTGCGGCGAGACGGCCGAAGTCACGCGGGGTGTCATCGTATTCCTCGCCCAGCTTGGGAGCGGGGTAAGGGTTGTCTTCGGTGGATTCGACCGGAATTTCGTCGGCGGCCCACACGGTGAAGTTGCCGGAACGTTCGTCAAGCTCCACGCGCGCGTGCTTGGCGGCGTGCGGGGTCTTGAGGTAGGCGAGGCGCAGGGCCTCTGCCAGCGCATCATCCAGGGTTTCGGGGTCGATTCCTTGCTCGGCGGCGAGCTTGTGTATTCCTGTCAGGTCCAGTTCCATCGATCCGTACCTCCTATGAAGTTATGTGGCGCATGGCCTATGAGTAGTCACAGTTAGCTATTAGTGTATGTTTCCATGCAGACACGCTTCTCTTCAGGACGGTTTACCCGGCGCTTGGCATCCGTACTATGCGCGAGCGCGATGCTGTGTTCGCTTTCGGCGTGTTCGATGCCGCGATTGGCCGGACGGGCCGAGGCGGAAGCTCAAATGACCCCTTGCGAGAAAGCGATGACGTTGGCGAACTACGCCACCCATCCGGCTGAAGGCACACCGTTATTAGAGCAGTATGCCACCGGTCTGGCCGCCCCCCTGGCTTGGATTGACGTTGCCGGGTATTGTTCGGGTCGTTTTGCCGAGGGAACGTTACGTGACGCGCAGACCAAGCAATGGCTGGCTTTTCTGGCCGATAAATTCGGGCAGTCCGCGCCTGAGGTGACGCCGGCGCGTCTTGATGGCGTCACGTCCGCCAACGTTGATCGATCGGTATTGGATGCGATGGCCGTGGCCGAGGATCGCGCCGGATTCGCTATCGAGGTCTTGGCCGCACGAGGACAGACCGCTGGGGCTACGTTGGCGTTGAGCGATATGCATAAGACCGCCGGGCAGCAGTTGGTTGCGCTGGCGAACGGCAATTTTGATGATTCCGGCGCACAATCCAGTTCTTCCGGCCAAAACGACCCCCGCCAAAAGGTCTATGCCATCGACCAACTACTGGCCAACCCCACCACCATCGCCGACAAGGCAAGCGGCCAAACCGTACCGACCGCCGCCGCCATCGAAATGGACTGCGCCCGCGCGCAGATCAAGGCCGTGACCGAATCGAAATCTTCCACCGAGAGCGATACGCTGCTCATCCTCGCCGCACTGGCCGCCAAGCACGCCTACACCGCGTTCCAACTTGGCTACCCAGCGACTGACGCCGCATTGTTCGAGTAGACACACACTCCTCACGAAGCCGATGCGAACTTGTTGGATGCTAGTGGGCAAGTCGAGTTGAGGCACGTTCCACCAATGTGAAATCGGTGGTGTACGTACGGGCCGGGCCTGAGTATCCTTCGATGCGGTCGATAAGCATGTCAACGGCATGCTTGGCATAATCATCGATATGAGGATCGATGGTGGTCAGCGCCGGCACCGAGTACTCGGCTTCCGGCACGTTATCGAAGCCGACCACTTGTACATCGTCAGGTACATGCAAACCACATCGTTGCAATTCATGAATTGCGCCTAAAGCAATGGCATCATTGAGACACACTACAACATCCGGGCATGGGAGCTTGTCTAGCATAGCTTTTGTCACGCGCATACCTTCACGCTGATTCATGCTTTCTGCCGGAATCACATACCGCCAATTCACCGATAATCCGCGCTCTTCAAATGCCTTCACATATCCTTGGGCGCGTAACGCCTGGGTCCCTTCCGTCTGACGACGCAGCACTGCCTCATCCACCAGTTCAGGAAGAACACCCATCAGAGCAACCGTTTGAGCATCTTCATCCAAAAATCTTCCTACAACCGTGGAGATGGATTCAATGTTGGGCATGGTGATCCAATCGCTTTTCCCGTAGGCCAGATGGTCTCCGGTCGTTACAATCGGATATGGCTGCTCCAGAACGGCCCCTTCATCCGCGAGCGGCGACATTACGAACAGAATCCATCCTTCCGCCCCTAAACGATAGGACTCGTCAACGCTGGCAACCAACCCTTCACCGTCGGAACCATATGTGTTGATGACTACACCGTAATGGCGTTCTTTTGCGTATTCAATGACCTTGTCAGTGAAAAAAGGAACGAACGGCTGCGAGAAATCGAAGATGTTGAGTCCAATAAGCTTTGTGCCGCCAGATCGCATTGCACGCGCCGAAATATTGACGGTATATCCAAGCTTACGCATCACCTCTTCCACACGGCGACGTGTATCCGGTCTCATACTGCCAGTGTCATTCAGCACATTGGAAACCGTCTTGATGGAGACGTTCGCCTCACGCGCCACGTCCTTGATAGTTACGCGGTTTCCCATTGTTCGAATCCATTTCTGCTTATTACATGACACACCTTCAACAGCGTCATTATGTTCTTATTATGGTAAGTCACAGTCGGGTCGAGCATCTCCTCCTCATATCGGAATCATCTACCCCTCAACCTCAGAATTCAGCCAAGGAGCTTTCCTCCGTTGGACCCCATGCACCATTAGGCAAATATCCTTCTGACAATACTGCAGGACGATCGAACGTAGAGGTTAAACTTTCTGGTTGAAGAAACGCACGCACGCCATCCGAACAAGGGACTTTCTGACCGCCGGCTTTCAACCTAGCTTTTTACATACCCGTCTTTTCTCCTTATTCCTTTGTTGGGTATCGAATTGTTCCAGTCGATGTGAATGACGGCATTGTCTTCCTTTGACCGGTATGCCACATTACATTAGTGGCGAATCCGAACCTCTCTTTCTGCAATCCGGGCATGTTGATGATTGTTTGGGTATTGCTTGGTGGTTGTACAGGGCACAGCAACCATAAGAGACTGCGCCCTGTCATGCGCCACCGTCACTCGAATCACTTCACGTGCACGGCGGTCCAGGAGACCGGCGGCAAGGTCACACGCACAGTGCCGGTATCGGCGTCGGACGTGATGGTGGTGTTGGGGTGCAGAACGACTCGGTTCTGGTCTTCCAGCGTGTTTTTTGCCAGCAGATCATCCTCGTGCAGGGTTTGCGCCTCGACCGCGGAAAGTGCGAATCCTTCCGGCAGCTTGATGGCAAAGTCATTGGCCGCTTCCATGGAGCGATTGACCACAAACACGCTGATCGTACCGTCCTCACCACGCACGGCTACGGAATTGATCGTCGGCACTTCACCGTATTTGTCGGTTTCATACGTTCCGGAAGCCAGTTTCGGTTCAAGCACCGTGCCGCCCTTGGCGAGCTTTGCGGTCAGCGAGAACGGATAGAACGTGGTCTGACGCCACGCCGGGCCGCCCGGTTCGGTCATAATCGGCGCAATTACGTTGACCAACTGGGCCAGGCTGGCGGCGTGCACGCGGTCGGCGTTCTTGAGCAGGGTAATCATCAAATCACCGAACACCACGGCGTCGGCGGCGCTGTACACATCCTCGAGCAGGCGCGGGGCAACCGGCCAATTGCCGATGCCTTCCGGATTCTTGCTCGGCTCTTCGTTGAGATACCAGACATTCCATTCATCGAACGAGATGAACACGTCGTGCTTGCTCTTCAGCCGGGCCTTGGTTGCATCGATGGCGGCGGCGACATCGTTGATGAAACCGTCCATATCGACGCCCGAGGCAAGGAAGCTCTTCATGTCACGGGTGCCATCAGGCTGAAGTTCCGGATGGTAGTACGCATGGCAGGAGACGAAGTTGACGTTGTCAAACGTCTTCTCAAGTACGGTTTCTTCCCACTTGCCGAAGGTGTCCATCACGTGGCTGGATGAACCACAGACCACCAGTTCAACGTTCGGATCGATGGCGCGCATACCTGCCGCCACCGAGGCCGCCAAGGTGCCGTAATCCTCGGCGGACTTGTGACCGGTCTGCCACGGGCCATCCATCTCATTGCCCAAGCACCACATCTTGATGCCGAACGGCTGATCGGCACCATTGGCGCGACGCTCCTCGGAGAGCTTGGTGCCGCCGGGAATATTCGCGTATTCCAACAGGTCGAGGGCCTCTTCAAGACCACGGGTACCCAGATTTCCGGCTTCCATCAGCTCGTTGCCGCCGGTTTTTTCCAGCCATTTCGCCATTTCGTGCAGACCAAACTGATTGGTCTCGGTGGAATGCCATGCCAAGTCCAGGCGACGCGGCCGCTCATCACGAGGACCAACGCCATCCTCCCAGCGATAGCCGGAAACGAAATTGCCGCCAGGATAGCGAATCGTGGTAGCGCCGAGTTCCTTGACCAGTTCGATGACGTCCTTGCGGAAACCGTCTTCATCGGCTTCGGGGTGGCCCGGCTCATAGATGCCGTCGTATACGCAGCGACCCAGATGCTCCACGAACGACCCGAACAGTCTGTCGTTGACCGGAGCTACTTCAAAGTCATTATCGACGACGAGTCGAGATTCCTCCAGCTCCCCCGGTTTATTGTCGTGCGAATGCTCGGACATGTGCTCTCCTTTAATCGTTGTCTTCAATACCGCAAGACAACGTTGTGCTAAATACCAAAAGCAATCGGCCCATCTTCTTGGTTCACCTGTTTTGCGGCATCGCCAATCAGCGGTGAATGTGCGTTCTGGATATTTAATACAACCTTGTACTTCTGTTGATATCGATAATACGATGGTTGTACTTAGTACGCAAGTCCCGCTGAGTACAACGTTATCCTTTTCGCTATTTTCCACCCGACACGCCGTATACGATACAGCACAGGAGCGAATACGGACGTTCGTATCAAAAACAAAAAGGGTTCCGGGACAAACCCGGAACCCTAAAGGCGGATAAGGCGAGATTCGAACTCGCGGAGGCTTTCACCTCACACGCTTTCGAGGCGTGCTCCTTAGACCGCTCGGACACTTATCCATGCTGCCAAAATGGCAACTTGTTCATTATGCCACATTCTGCCGACCTGGCAAATCGGAGTTTCGCTGAGCTCGATTCGGCGTGGGATAATGCGATTTTGTGTGAGATTGCGATGGGTCAGACGATGAGCCGATTAACAGTCCGAATTGGTCAACTGCGAAAATCCGAATTCTTCAACTACCAAAATCCGAATATTGGTGGTGGTAGAAGCGGTGACGGGGCCACTCTGCATTGAGTGGTCTCTCCCTCGGTCAGCCTTACGGCTGACAGCTCGAACGCAATTAAGGACAGCTTTCCAGCTGCCATTTTATTTGCTCACTGTCGTTCGCCTTCGCCTAAAAACGCCTCCGGCGTTTTCTTCACGGCTCAGCTCATCAGAGGGGGCTTGGAATTTTATTTATGCCACCTGTTCGTGGACGGAGGCGTTGACCCATTGGGACTGCTGGACGTTGTATCCAGAGAAGATGCCGATGTCGAGCATGCAGTCGCGGTAATCGCGGCCGTGGGCGATGGTGATGTAGCTGTCGTCCACCAATCGGTTATGCGTGGGATCCAGTCCGACCCATCGGCCATCCTGATACACCTCGACCCAAGCATGGGTCGCGCCCTCTCCCCCAAGCAAACCGGCAATGTAGCGCGCGGTCAATCCCACATGCCGGCACACGGACAGCATCACGTGCGCATAATCCTGGCATACGCCCTTGCGCTGAGCCAAGGCCTGTTCGGCGGTGGTGCGAATCGTGGTGGAACCGGGCGTATACACAAACGCCTTGTAGACCTCATCCATCACTTCGGCAGCCTGCTGCACCGGAGTGGCGTCGGAAGGCAGCGCCGCCAAGCGTTCGCGGCATACGGCAATCATCGCCTCCACGTTCGGGCCGGGAATGGTGAGCGCTGAATTGAATCGGTACAGCGGTTTATAGGCTTCCTTATGGATATGCGCATTGTCCACGAAGGCGATACCGGTCACCGAGTAGCTGAATATGTCGTGCGGCTCAGGGATGAATCCGGTCATCACCACGGAGTCAAAGGAGTCGATGGTGGTTTCGAGTTCGGTTTCGGGCTGAATCTTCACTTCCACGTCAATCACCTGTTGGCGAGGGCCAGTGGAGGGAATACAGCGAAGCTGGAACCTGTGATCGGTGACCGGTGCGCTGAAGGACAGCCTCATCTCATAGTCGAACACGAGTTTTTTCACAACGTCTCCTGCACTTGCACACGAGCCGGCAACCGGCATATTCTCGGGATAACGACACTACAGCCATGGCTGAGGTATGGTCCGTGCGCTCACAGCCCACGCATATATTCCGGCAATCTGCTGATATGCACAGGCCGGCACTCGGGCGCACGGTTTTTTCGCCATACCACCATAGCATTTGAACCCGTCAGGGTGTCAGGTCGGGATCAGGGACGCTTGGCGTCCATGTTCATGGAGCTCAGTGAGCCCATGTCTTTGATGGCCAGCGCGCTGACACGGCCGGAGTAGTCGTCAAGGTACTTCTTCAGCAGGTCGGCGACTTCCTGATATCCGCGAGACGGCAGCTGACCGACCAGCCAGCTCAGTCCGTCGGCGAAGCAGCTGGGCAGCGGCATGCCGTCCAAGGTCATCGAATAGGCGGCGAGCTTCTTGAGCGGCGCTTCCAGATCCTCCATCGTCAGGCCGAAGCGCGTGTACAGGTCGATGCGTTCCAGATATTTGCCGATGAAGATGAACGCCTTCAGCGTGGGGTCGACCGGCGAATTCTCGATGCCGCCCCAGAAAGCGAGCATGTCATCGGTAATATCGCGCTGCTTGTAGATGTCCTCGGCATCGGCCGCGTATTTGGCGGCATCGGTGATATTGGTCATCGCCAACTCCACGTACTGCAGCAGACGCGAGCTCAATTCCGGGCGCAGAATCACGGCGTTGTTGAATGCGGAAGTTACGGCCGACCGCACCGAATCAGGATTGGACCCGTCGTACAGGAAGCTGTTCACGAACCCGTCGAAGTCCTCGAAATCTTCGGGCAGGTCGAGTGCGTGAGCGAACGGACGGAAGGCGTCCACATCGGTGTCCATCACACGATCGTAGAACGGGAAGAACTGGTTCAGCGTGGTGAAGGCGCGCTCGGTGTATCGACCCAGCCAATACAGGTTGTCTGCCTTGGAAGCGGTGACCAGCGACAACGAATGGTGGCGGGACTGGCTCAGCAGGTTCGCCACCTGCGTTTCGGCACCGTACTCGTGCTCCACGCCGGATTCGGGTGCCAACACCCACGTATCCTTAAATCCGCCACCCTGCGACGAGTTGACAATCATCTGGCCGGGCACCGACGAGTATCGAGTCAAGCCCGAATACCACACGTGCGTATTCTTGCCGGTGACCACGAAGGCACGCAAATCGCACTTGCGCGGCGACATCTCGCCGGTCTTCGGGTCCACCACATCGATATCACGGAACTGAATCACCTCTTGGGCAATGAATCGACGCGGCTCCTCCTTGATCCGGTTGGCGAGCTCCTCACGTGCGGCGGCATCCAGCGACGAACCAAACACCACGCCGTAACCGCCGGCTTCGGCCACATCCTTGATGACCAGCTCGCCCATCCGATTCAGGACTTCCTTGCGGTCGGCCTCGAACATCGGCATGTACGTGGGCGCGTTGTTGAGAATCGGTTCCTCGCCGAGATAGTACTTGATCATCTGCGGCACGAAGTAGTAGACGGCCTTGTCATCGGCCGCGCCGTTGCCCGGCGCGTTGACGATGGCCACGTTGCCCGCGCGGTAGGCGGACAGGATACCGGGCACACCGATCACCGAATCAGGATTGAAGGCGAACGGGTCGAGGAATTCGTCGGACAGGCGGCGGTAAACCACGCCCACACGGTGGCGTTTGCCGGCGTAGTCGAGGAAGTAGACCTTGTTGTCCACCACTTCGAGGTCTTCGGGGAAGGCCAACGCCGCACCGGTTTTCTCCGCCAGATAGGCGTGCTCGAAGAACGCGGAATTGTAGCGGCCGGGAGTCAGTACCACGGCGATGCCCTCGGTGGAGACAAAGTCCATGGCTTTGCGCAACAGGCGCGGGTATTCGCGATTATCGCGAATACGAACGTCGCGGAACAGGCGCGGGGAGATGCGGCGCTCGATGTCGCGCACGAACAGCGGGTAGCTGGCACCCGAGGGAATACGCAGGTTGTCTTCCAGCACCCACCATCGTCCGTCCTCGCCTTGGACCAGGTCCTCGCCGGCGATGTGAGCAAAAATGCCGCCGGGAGGGGTCACGCCGTTGACCTGCGGGAAGTAGCCGGCCGAGGTGTATACGTATTCCTCCGGCACCACGCCGTCATGGATGATGGCCTTGTCGGAGTAGATGTCCTTCAGATAGGCGTTCAGGGCGTTGACGCGCTGCTTCAAGCCCTTCTCCAATTCGTCGTATTCGTCGGATTCGATAATGCGCGGCACAGGGTCGTACGGGAACAGCCGGTCATGGTATTCGCCGTTCTTGTAGATGCCGAAACGCACACCGTTGCGGGACAGCTCTCGATTGATCGCTTCGCGACGGTTTACCAGTTCATGGGCCAGTCTGCGTGCTGCGGATTCGATCATCGTGCCTGCTCCTTGCTGTGGCGGCTTCTGTGGCTTCAAGCGGTTAGGCGTTTTGAGCGCACGCTGACGCCGCAAGCCGTAACCGGGTTTGATGGTTTCAACCTAAGGCGGGCCCGTTTCAACAAACGCGCGAGAATGTTACAGGCAGGTCACTTCGCCGGCCGCGTGCATCTTGACGACCGCACTCGTCTCGCCGACCACACGCATCTTGCCGACCGCACGCATCTTGACGACCGCACTCGTCTCGCCGACCGCACTCGTTACAATGAATGGCTATGACACGACTGCGCATTGACTTGGCCTACGACGGCGGCGGATTCTATGGCTGGGCCAAACAGCCCAATCTTCGTACAGTGCAAGGCACCATTGAAGATGCGCTGCACAAGGTGCTGCGGGTGCCGACCGATGACGCGGCCGAACCGTTACGCTTGACAGTGGCTGGACGCACCGACACCGGTGTACATGCCTCCCACCAAGTGGCGCATCTGGATGTATCCGATGAGGTACTGAATCGCTGCGTAGGTCACATGACCATTCCGGTCACCGAGGCGCTGACTCGCAGACTCAAGGCTGTGCTGCCTTCGGACATCGTCATTCATGGCATTGCCGTAGCTCCGGTCGGCTTCGATGCCAGGTTCTCCGCATTGGAGCGCACTTATGTGTATCGGGTCGCCGATCGTTCGTCTGAGGTCGACCCGCGCCTGCGTGGATGCGTACTTACCGTGGATGAAGCGCTGGATCTGGAGCTTATGAACCGCGCAGCCTCATTGACCATCGGCCTGCACGATTTTGGTTCCTTCGCCACTCCGAATCCGGGAGGCACTACGATCCGTGAAGTCAAGACCGCCTATTGGCGGCGGGTGCCGATCACTCCCCTAGTACCGGATGAGATGGCATCGCATGAAGCATATCGGACTCCGTCGCTGGAGTCCGGCCTGGTAGTGTTCACGATTGTGGCGGACGCCTTTGCCCGCAATATGGTGCGCTCCCTGGTCGGCTCATGCATCAAAGTTGGTTCGGGACGCAAATCACTGGAGTGGTTTGCCGGCAAAATGGCCGAGCCAGTACGTGAAGGCTCAAGCGGGCCGATTGCGCCGCAGGGCCTGACTTTGGAGCATATCGCATATCCCGCCGATGATCAGCTGGCCGCAAGAGCCGAGGCCATTCGGGCCGTACGTACGTTGTAGATTCTATGAAAACAACGCAAAAGGGCTGGAACCCAAACGGATTCCAGCCCTTTCAGCTAGCTTAGCGAAACGCTATTCAGCTCACTCGGCCTTCTCGGCGTCAGCGGCTTCCTCAGCGGGAGCCTCAGCCTCAGCGGCGGCGGTCTCCTCGACCGGAGCCTCAATAGCCTCAGCAGCCTCAGTGGCCTCAGCCTCAACGGCCGGAGCTTCTTCTTCGGCAACCTTGGCGGCGGCTTCAGCTTCCTTCACAACAGCCTTCTTGGCAACCGGCTCGGTGACGAGCTCGATCACAGCGGCCGGAGCGGCATCGCCAACGCGCGGAGCGATCTTGACGATACGGGTGTAGCCACCTTCACGCTGCTCCATCTGCTCGGCAATCTGGGTGAACAGGATGTGCACCACGGACTTGTTGCGGATGACGCGCATCACGCGACGGCGGGAGTGCAGATCACCACGCTTGGCGAAGGTGATCAGGCGCTCTGCCAGCGGACGAAGGCGCTTGGCCTTCGGCAGCGTGGTGGTGATGCGGCCGTTCTGGAACAGGCTGGTCGCCATGTTTGCCAGCATGAGGCGCTCGTGTGCGGGGCTGGAAGCCAGACGCGGGCCCTTCTTAGGTGTAGGCATTGGGTTTACTCCTTATATGTCCGTTCTTCAGGCAAGCAGGTGGGCATATGCCCGAACATCTGCTTGCCTAGTGAACGAACGATTGGTCAAAGAGGCAGATCACTCGTCTTCCGGCGAGAAGAACGTGCCACCTTCGAGATTATTGGTATCGAAGGCCATCGGCGAGGACTTGAGGCTCAGGCCCAAGGTCTGCAGCTTCTCCTTGACCTCATCGATTGACTTCATACCGAAATTGCGGATGTCGAGCAGGTCCTGCTCGGTGTGGGAGACAAGCTCACCGATGGTGTGGATGCCCTCGCGCTTGAGGCAGTTGTAAGAACGCTGCGTCAGGTTGAGGTCCTCAATCGGAACGGCCATCTCGGGGTTGGTCTCCTCGGCCACCGGGGCCGGACCGACCTCGACGCCTTCAGCCTGGGCGTTGAGCTCACGGCACAGGCCGAAGAGCTCCACCAAGGTGGAACCGGCGGAAGCCACCGCGTCACGCGGGGAGATGGCGGGCTTGGTCTCCACGTCCAGGATGAGCTTGTCGAAGTCCGTGCGCTGTTCCACACGGGTGGCCTCGACCTTGTAGCTCACCTTGAGTACCGGGGAGTAGATGGAATCAACCGGAATACGGCCGATCTCATCGTTGTCCTGCTTGTTCATCTGGGCAGGAACATAGCCACGGCCACGCTCGACAGTGAACTCGATCTCGAGTTCGCCATCGTCGGCGAGGGTAGCGATGTGCTGCTCCGGGTTGGCAATGGTGACGCCGGCCGGCGGGGTGATGTCCCCAGCCACGGCTTCGCCCTTGCCGCTCTTGCGCAGATACATGACCACAGGCTCGTCGTATTCGCTGGTGAGCACGATGCCCTTGATGTTCAGCAGGATCTCGGTGACGTCTTCCTGGACACCCGGCAGAGTGGTGAACTCATGCAGGGCACCGGAAATACGCACGGAGGTCACGGCAGCACCCGGGATGGAGCTCAGCAGCGTGCGACGCAGCGAGTTGCCGAGCGTGTAGCCGAAGCCAGGCTCGAGCGGCTCGATGGTGAAGCGGGAGCGCTGCGGATTCAGAGATTCCTCGGTAAGAGTCGGACGCTGTGCAATAAGCACTGTGGTTATCCTTTCAGCTTGAACTCGGTGGTGCACTCACCGGTCAGGCGGTTTTGGATGGATTTGGTATTGCTGAGTGCTCAGACGCGACGACGCTTCGGAGGACGAACGCCGTTGTGGGCTTGCGGGGTGACGTCGGTGATGGAACCAACCTCGAGGCCCGCAGACTGCAGGGAACGGATGGCGGTTTCACGACCGGAACCCGGGCCCTTGACGAACACGTCGACCTTCTTGACGCCGTGTTCCATCGCCTTGCGGGCGGCGGACTCGGCAGCCATACCAGCGGCGTACGGCGTGGACTTACGGGAGCCCTTGAAGCCGACATCGCCACCGGACGCCCAGGACACCACGGCGCCGGACGGATCGGTGATCGAAATGATCGTGTTGTTGAAAGTGGACTTGATGTGAGCCTGGCCGACCGGGACCGACTTGCGGTCGCGACGACGGGGCTTACGAGCGGCTTGCTTAGGCGCTGCCATTGACCCTCGTTTCCTAGTAACGAACTTTGTTGTTGACGTTCGGGCGATGGGATGAAAATCATCCCGTGGCCCGAATCATGCCACCGACTACTTGGTGGCCTTCTTCTTTCCGGCGACCGTGCGCTTCGGGCCCTTGCGGGTAC
>OGZD01002022.1_pt1 | contig 13590 bp, 11 predicted proteins | sample 1576701 | NCBI WGS metagenome assembly OGZD01 (sample SAMEA3541487, study PRJEB24748) | human gut metagenome | biome: human gut; feature: human-associated habitat; material: faeces | place: China | collected 2012
AGAGTAAAAATACTGAGTGTGCATTACTATCTAATTTTCTCATAAAATCAGCCTTTCCTTTTGCTTTCGACTGATTATATCATAGCACAAGAACACTTGTTTGTCTATGTTTTTTAGAACGTTTGTTCTCATATGTTTATTTTCATTTATGTGCACAGATATGTGCAGTTTTAATATGCCAAATATTGCATGATTTTCCCAAAAGGCAATTCATCTCACCACCTAGAGAGGATGGGAGAATTCTTGCAAAGTGTTGTTAAATTCTCAAGATGCTTTTCGCTCTGTAAAAACAGCTGCACGGTTCCAAGGATTCCTTCCAGTGCATATCTTCTCGCCTGATATTCTACGGCATATTTCGTGATCTCCGCAGCTATTTTGCGAGACAGCTCCATATTCAGCCTTTTTGCATAATCCCATCGGCTTTGGACCTGCCTGGAGGAATGTTCTCTCTGAAAACGGCGGATTCTGCCAAGCACATGATACAAATGGTCTTTATCACTGGAGAAATTTATAAATTTACGTCCCAGGATAGTGCCATCTGCCCGCATGATGCTGCAGACTGCATCCGTATTGATTCCTAAATCAACGCTGCGTATCACCTGCCATATTTCCTATACCAGTGAAAGTGTTTTTTTCGTAAGAAATATACACTTTCCATAATCATATTTATATTATACCATATATTCCTTTGCAAAGAAAACGCCCGTTCTGTGCTTTATTAAAATAAATGGCACACCGCATTCTCATCACTACTAAAGTAACGAGAATGCGGTGTGCCATTTTTCAATTCTTTACTGTCCAATCTCCGCCGCCGGACCCACTGCCGGTTCCTGCGCCGGACCGTGTCCTGGTCCGATGTCGCTGCCCGGTCCTGCCGGCACGATCGTCGTGCTAGATTCTGCCGGATCTGCAACTGTCTCGGCAGTTGTTTCCGACACAGCCGCCGGGGCTGAATACCGTTTTCCTGCCGTACCCGTCTTGTAGATCCGCTGCATCCGCTCTTTGATGGATTCGCTCTTGATCTGCTCGATCTTGGCGCTGGCGTCTTCTTTTAACTCCTTGCTGCTACGACCGGAATCGCCGCTCTTTGCAGACTCCAGAAGCTTCGCCGCCTCATCCGAGAGCAAATGATCCCTTCTGAAATTCGCCGCGGTATATCCGCTGGTTGTGATTTCAAATGCATCCGGATGACCTGCCAGATAGGTTCCTTCTCCGCGTCCATTGTCCGTCTCCGGGGTATCAAAGGACGCCGCCGGAAGCCCCTCTACCATCTTTTCCATCGCATTTTTCCAAATCTTCGCCGGATACGTGCCGCCGTACAGGCTGGAAAGTGTCTTCTGCTGGTCGTAGCCAACCCAGACCGTCATCGTATAATATGGCGTCATGCCGCAGAACCAGCCGTCACGGCTGCCGTTGGTCGTACCGGTCTTTCCGGCCGCCTCTATATTGCCGCTCCACCCCATCGACGCCGCCGTACCTTTTGTGACAACTCCCTTTAAAATATCGGTCATCAGCACGGCGCTGCTCTCCTGGTAAACCTGAACCGATTCATAATCTTCAAAAATATCTTCGCCCTGGTTATTGATCATCTTGATAATACAGGTCGGTTCGCGGTACTGTCCCCGGTCTGACAGCGCCGCATAAGCGCCCGCCATCTCCTCGGTCGTCATACCAGTGGTAAAGCCGCCCAGGGAGGTCGCCGGATAATAGTCCGCCGCCTGCACGCTCGCGAAGCGCATCTGGGTTAAATATGCCATGCCGACATCCGGTGTGATATCATCATAGATATACCATGCCACACCATTTTTACTTCGCTCGACCGCATTTCGAAGCTCCAGCCTCTCGCCGGAAAGGGACTTCACATCCACGCCCTTCTGCTTCGCCGCGTCAATATCGATATTCGGAATCCTTGTTTCCGATGTGTAACCATTTTCCAGTGCCGGTGTATACACAATCAACGGTTTGATAGAACTTCCCGGCTGTCTCGGGCTCTGGAACGCACGGTTTAATGTGTAGGTATCCGTCTCCTGACTGCGTCCACCCACAATCGCCACGACGCGGTTCGTCTTGTTGTCAATAACGGTGGACGCGCCTTGCAGCTTGTAAACGCCGTTTTCGGATGTATTGCCATCAAAGGACAGAACTCCATCTAATGCATCCTGCAGGATCGTCTGCTTGTCCGGATCCAACGAGGTATAAAGGTTATAGCCGCCCGTGTAGAGCGCATCGCGCTCCTGGTTGTACACCTCGTTGTAATTGGCATTGTACTCTTTGTAAGCCTCGTCGCTGCGGAATCCATACTGGAATTCAAAGCCGTCACGGCGCATCAGATAGCGAATCGCACAGTCGATCGCATACGTCGTCTCATAGTTGTGCAGCGGCACTCTCTGGCGGTTGACCGTGATCTCCTCCGCCTTTGCCTCTTTGCACGCTTTCTCCGTAATAAATCCCATACTCAGCATATCTTCCAGAATCTTATCGCGGCGTGTCAGCGCATTTTCCGGATGACGGTACGGGTTGTAATACGTCGGCGAGTTCGGAATCGCACACAAATATGCCGTCTGGCTCAAGGACAGTTCATCCGCATCCTTGCCAAAATAACCTCTTGCAGCCGCCTGAAGCCCGTAGTACGTGTTCGCGAAGCTGATATCATTGATATAGAACTCCATAATCTGCTCTTTGGTGTATTTCTTCGTCAGATCTAAGGAAATCAGCATCTCCTTGATCTTCCGCTCCATCGACACCTCGCGGGTCAGAAAACGGTTTCTCGCTAACTGCTGGGTGATCGTACTCGCGCCGTGCTTTTCTGCTCCCTCAGTCAAAAAGTAATTGACTGCGACACGGAAAATACCTTTTATATCAATGCCTGGATTTTCCCAGAACGTCCGATCCTCGATCGCCACAAATGCGTTGACTGCATTCTGCGGTATCTGGTCATACTTCAAATAACTGGAATCCTCGTCTCCCGTCAGCTTCGCCAGCACATTACCGTTGGAATCATAAATATAACTTGCCTCCTGCAAACGGAATGTATCCAGCGTACTGTTTTCCACCACTCCCTCTATCTGGCTTTTATAGTCCTCATAGAGCGGAATCAGCTTATATGCTCCAAATCCGGCACCGCCAATCACCAGCAGTACCAGACACACCAGAAGCGTCTTGAACATGGTTCCAAAGATCCTTGCCATCGCATGGAACACGATCCGCCCACCGCTCCAGCTGTTATTTTTGCTCGCTTTCTTTCGCTTGCCGACATCGATTTTCCCGCTTTTCTTTGCGGTGCCCCGCCTGCCCGAAGATCGTGCGGATGAAGCTGCCGGTTTCTTTCGAACGCCGGAGGCGTCCTCTCTCGTCTGTTTCTCCCTCATCTCTTCCCTCATCTTCCTATGTATCTATGATTGCTGCCATTCTAATTTCATGCGGCACCTCAGGCTTCAATAATGCCAGTCTGCGGACAGCAACTTTTTATACTTTTCTGACAAAATCAGCTTGGACTCCATTTTATTATAAGTTTTTTTGTCCAAAAGAACAAGCCTGTTTTCGAAATCTGCCCAATCTCCTACCGCGTGTTACTGTTCACGCACACATGCCCAGTAACGGATTTTTCCGTGGCTTCAAAAATGCCTATCTGTAAACTGCATTTTCGCTATATCAATGCCGTTTCCGAAAAAGAAATGCTAGAAGTTCATGCACTAACAGCGGCGTGGCGGATAACAGGAGAAGCGCCAGCCACTCTGCCGGGTGCAGGCGCACCGTGTGAAGGAGTTTCATCAAAAAAGGAATCTCCGTCACCGCAACCTGCATCAGAATCCCCACAAGGAATGCCGCAAGCATCAGCGGATTTTTCCCAAGACTGCGCGAAAATGCCGAGCCCGTGAGCGAGCGCATGCCGACCGCGTGAAAGAGCTCCGACAGTCCCAGAACAGTAAATGCATACGTCTGCGCCCGTGAAAGCTCCTGTCTGCTGAAAAATGCCCCCAGCGTGACCGCTGCAATCAAACACCCGTAAAATGCCATGCAGAACCACCCGCCTCCGGCAAACAGCGACTCGCCCGTCCTGCGCGGCGACTGACGCATCAAGTTCTCCCGGTCGTTTCCATCCATGCCGAGTGCCAGCGCCGGAAGCGAGTCCGTAATCAGATTGATCCAAAGGATGTGCCCGGCTCCCAGCGGCGCCGGTATTCCGATAGCAACGGCGGCAAACATGGTTAAAATCTCCCCCAGATTGGAGGAAAGCAGAAACAGTATAGATTTTCGTATATTTTCATAGATGCCGCGCCCTTCCTCAATTGCCCTCTCGATCGTCGCAAAATTATCATCCGTCAAAATCATATCCGCCGCCTGCCGCGCCACATCGGTGCCGCCTTTTCCCATCGCGATCCCGATATCGGCTGATTTAAGCGCCGGCGCATCATTTACGCCGTCCCCGGTCATCGCCGTCACGCACCCGGCGCGTTTTAAAGCCCGCACAATCCGGACTTTATGTTCCGGCGACACCCGTGCAAAGACTGATACAGAACCGATTCGTTCCTCCAGAGCTCCCTCATCCAGCGTTTCCAGCTGCGCCCCCGTCATGCATTCTTCCCGCCGTTTGGCAATCCCCAGCTGCCTGGCGATCGCAAGCGCCGTGTCTGCATGATCTCCAGTGATCATAACCGTCCGCACAGATGCCCTGCGAAATGCCTCAACTGCCCCGGCTGCTGCCTCCCTCGGCGGATCCATCATGCCTGCCAGCCCCAGAAATATCAGGTTCTGTTCCAGCTGTCCCATCTGTTTCTCCCACTTTCCATCCGGCATTTTTCCTGTTTGAAGCTCCCTATACGCCCCCGCGAGTACTCGCAGGGCACGCGCGGACATACGCGTGATCTCCGCCTCAATCTCTGTCCGCCTCTCCCTGGTCAGCGGCACAATTTTGTCCTCTTCCATCTCATAACGACACCTTTTAAGAATCACATCCGGCGCCCCTTTTACACAAGAAATCCAGTTTTCTCCCTGCTCATGCACCGTCGTCATTCTCTTCCGATCCGAATCAAAGGGAATCTCCCCTTTCCGCGGATATCTCCGACGCAGATGCTCCGGAGAAACACCACAATTTTCACAAAACCCGTACAGCGCCCGCTCGGTGGCCTCCCCCACCGTCTCCCCGGCATCGCTGCACAGCGCAAACACCTCCAGAAGCCGTTTTCCCGCTTCTCTTTCCTTAGAGCGCGCCAATTCCTGTTCCGTATATTCCTGTCGATTTACATAACATGTCGTCACCGTCATCTCATTTTTCGTCAGCGTCCCCGTTTTATCTGAGCAGACCACGCTGACTGCCCCCAGTGTTTCCACGGACGGAAGACGGCGCACGATCGTGCCAGCCCGCGCCATTTTCGTCACTCCCAGCGCCAGCACAATCGTCACCGTCGTCGGAAGCCCCTCCGGCACGGCAGCTACCGCCAGGGAAATCGCGGTGAGCAGCATTTCCATCACGTCGCGCTTCTGCCAGACGGCGAGGGTAAATAATAAAACGCACAGCCCGATCGTAAGAATACTCAATAGTTTCCCCAGATCCGACAGCCTTTTTTGCAACGGTGTCTCCTCCTCCGGCGCCTCGCGGATCAGAGAGGCAATCCTCCCTACCTCCGTATTCATGCCGGTGGCGATGACAATTCCCTTTCCCCGCCCTGCCGTCACGTAAGAAGTCATAAATGTCTCATTTTTACGCTCTGCCACCGGAAGCGCATCGGCGGCTAAAAAATGGCTGTTTTTCTCAACCGCCCGCGATTCGCCGGTCAGCGCTGATTCTTCTGCCCGCATTTCAGCTGTCTCGGTAAGACGCAGGTCGGCTGGAACCTGCCGCCCGGCATCGAGCACGACCAGATCCCCCGGCACCAGCTCCCGCGCGGCAATCTCCCGCTCTTTTCCTTCCCGGATCACAACCGCCTCCAGCTGCGTCATCCGTTTTAAGGATTCGAGCGCTTTCTCCGCCTTCCCCTCCTGAATCACGCCCACCGTGGCATTTAATACGACAACCGCCAGAATTACCCCCGCATCGCCGTACTCGCCCAAAAGCAGGGAGATCCCGGCTGCCGCAAACAACACAAAAATCAGGGAGTCGCAAAGCTGTGCCCCGATGCGCACAATCAGACTCCGCGGTGGTGCTTCCCGCAGCTCATTTTCCCCATAATGGCGCTGCCGCACCTCCACTTCCGCTGCCGATAAGCCTGTCCGCAAATCGACCGAAAACTCCCTGCACACCTCTTCCACCGTCCGGTTCTCATACATGCGCATTTCCCCCTTTTTCTGTCCCTGTTCTGTACTTTTCACAGACTGCATTTATTCATATGCGGAAAATAGGGGGGATTAGAACTGAATGGTTGGAATAAAGAAATGGAAAGCATAGTCCTGTTTGACGCTCAAATGGCATCGGAACTCTTATTGTTTCGATGCCATTCTATAAATTCTGTGATTTAATTTTATCGTTCTGTTTCGGTCACATACCTTACACCTGTGGTTCCGGCTCCTGCGTCTGCGCGGCCGGTTTGCGCTCCATCGGCATATAACCTTCTTTCTTCCGCTGTATCGGCTGTACAGGCACCGTTGCTGCCGTATCCCGGAACGCCGGGAGGCTGCCTGTCTCCATGTAAGCGCGGAACGGAAGTTCGCCCTGCACTGGGTCTTTCACGACCTCATTTTTCTCCACTTCTGGCCGTTCTCCTCTGCGCGGTGGACGGCGCTCAAACCGCTCCCGTCTTCCAGAAGCCGGGCGGTCTTCCCGTTTCTCATTTTCCGGCACCGCGCGGTTTCCGCTACGTCTGTCCGCTGCTCTCTCGGCTCCTGAAACACGCGCTGCCTTCTCTCTCTCTGAGCAAGCTTTCTCTCTGCCCTGCGTGCGCTCGGTATTCCCCTCTGCAGCACGATCCGCTGTACGGTTCCGATAGCTTCTCTCCGATCGTTCCGGTCTGTCACTGCCAGACGGACGTTCTTGTGCGCTGCGCTCCTGTTCCGGCTTTTCGGCTTTTTCCGGTGTTTCCAGACGTGTTCCCCTATTCGGACCACTTACGCCTCTTGGCGCCTGTGTCCGCTCCGAAAGAGGTCGAACCTGCATCTTATTTTTCTTTTCCTTCTCCCGGAAGCTTTTAAGTACGATCGCCGCCGAATACTGGTACGCATAGATACAGCTTTTCATCAGTTCCTGCTCTTCCTCCGTCTTGCAGGAACTCAAGAGCATCTCTTCCTCTTCTTTTTCCAGATATGCCTCTCCGTTCGTATCGCGTTCCTTTACCGGCTTGTAGATCCGGTATTTCTTGTAATACGGCGGACATGGAAACTGCTTATTCTTAACCGGTTCCGGTACAATCCGCAGTTTGTAGGTATCGGACATGCGCGCCAGAACATTATGTATTTTCTCACAATTCTCTCTCGTATTTGTCTCCCGCGCCGGGATACAAAGTAAATAATCCATCTATTTTCCCTCACATCTATCAAACGATCCTTTTCAAAATCGTTTTCTTCTCAAATTTTCTACATTTACGCCAATCTTTATTGTATCATGTCAGAGAAAAACGGGCAAGTGAAAAAGAATGTGCCTCACGACAATTTCCTGTTACACAAAAAAAGGCTGCCACACGAATGCCAAACGAACGTTTTCCGTCCGGGGCCTTCTGTTTGTGACAGCCTGTCTTCCTTTATTTAACGCAACCATATTTACCTGCGTGTTACTGTTCACGCATACGTGTCCAGTAACACCTGCGTTCCTCAGTCTCTTACACCATCCAGTCTTTCAGCACGCCGTGATCGCGCAGCAGCTTTCCAACCACCGTCTTGTCAATCTTCCGGAGAATCGGCTTTTTGAGTGCTTCAAGCGGCATCGGCAGCTTCATTTCCAGCGGCGATCTGCCGTCCATCAGCTTGACCGTGCTGTCCAGAAGCTCGCGGATATCGTAGACACTTCCCCATACCTCCGGTACGCCGCGGTCTACGCCGCACAAGCCATACACCGCTTCCATCGCGGTGCGGACGGAATACTCGGTCGTGAAAATAGTATCACGCGGGGTCTCCGCAAACTGCCCCAGAAATGCCGCATTGACACATCCATCCGGGATAACGTCCGGGCGGTCTCCGGCACGCCGCGGCATAAAGAATGCTGTAATATACGGCATCATCGTCGGCGTACAGTTCGCATGGTTCTCAGCCAGTTCCTCGATCTGATCCTCCGGGATTCCGAGATGGTACAGCCATTCTTCGGTGATCTCCTTGCCCGTGCAGGCGCGCATCGGCTTCTTCACATAATCGCCCGGTACATCCGTAAATAAACTGTATACCCAGACGCAGATCTCGTCCTTATTCTGTGCTTTGAACTGTCCCTGACGGTTGATCGTCCAGCTGAGCAGCCAGCTTGAATCACGGCAGCTCACGATACCGCCTGTTACGACGCGTCCACTTCTCGGATCCCTGCGACAAATCTTGCGGATCTGGGAAATGATTGTCTCATCCGAAGTCGTGACCGTCGCAGACTCCCAGTTCGTCTTCTGGATATCCGAGCAGAATTTCTCCGGATGTCCAAATGCCGGATCCTGCGCAGCAATCTGACGCCACAGACTCCAGCAGCCGCTGGTACGCACTTCCGCACCTTCTACCGGTGCCTGATTCTGGTCGCCGTAGATCGTTCCCTCAGTACAGCTTCCGTTCGTAATAAAGACAAAATCATCCTCAGTCAACGCGATTTCCTTCTTCTCGCCGCCCTTCACGTACTCGATCGCCTTCGCAACCTTTTTCTCACCCTGGATGTCAAACCGCACATTCGTAACCTCGGTGCCAAACTGGATCCGGACGCCTGCCGCCTCCAGATATTTCTGCATCGGCAGAATCAGCGACTCATACTGGTTGTAACGCGTAAATTTGAGTGCCGAGAAATCCGGAAGTCCGCCGATGTGGTGGATAAAACGCTGAAAATAGCGTTTCATCTCTAATGCACTGTGCCAATTTTCAAACGCAAACATTGTTCTCCAGTACAGCCAGAAATCCGAATCAAACACCTCATTATCAAACACATCCTCAATGGATTTGTCATACAGATCCTCATCCTTCGTGAAGAACAGCTTCATGATCTCCATGCTGCCTTTCTGGCTCAAGCGGAATTTGCCGTCCGTGTGTGCGTCCTCGCCTCGGTTGACCGTCGCACGACAGAGCGAGTAGTTCGGATCATGTTTATTCAGCCAGTAATATTCATCGAGAACTGATGCCCCCGGCACCTCCAGGGACGGGATGCTGCGGAACAGATCCCACAGGCACTCAAAATGATCCTCCATCTCGCGGCCGCCGCGCATCACATATCCACGGGTCGGATCCTGAATACCGTCACATGCACCGCCTGCTACCTCCATCGCCTCCAGAATATGGATATTTTCTCCCGGCATCTGTGCGTCTCTCACAAGAAAACACGCCGCCGCCAGAGAAGCCAATCCACTTCCGACGATATAAGCCGATTTGCCCTCGATTCCCGCCGGTTTCTCCGGGCGCGCAAATGCCTCATAATTTCCCTTCGAATAATAAATTCCCTTGCTGTTTTTCTCCTGGCTGCCGCGTTCCGTATTCCGGTAATCCGAAGCCGACTTAACCACTTTTCCTGCCTTTTTCCGCTTCGACGCCGCTGCCGCCAGCCCCGCTCCAACTGCCAGTGCCGATACCGCACCCGCTTTCCATGCTTTCTTATTCATGTCCTGATCGCCCCTGCCTTTCTTCAACTTTCAAACCATTTCTTTTTTACGTTACCCCGATATCTAGTTTTTGATACTATCTAATAATGATTTGATAGTAAAACTTTTTTGAAGAAAAGTCAAGAGCATCGCTTCTCTCTCATCATCTTCTGTCACTTCCCGTTTGCCTTTGGTCAGGACAAGTGGAAGGTGCTGATCCTGCGTGACCTGCTGCCGGGAACGAAGCGGTTCAGGGAGCTGAAAAAGTCCGTAGGCAATGTGTCTCAGAAGGTTTTGACCGCCCAGCTCCGGGCGATGGAGGAAAACGGGCTTCTCCACCGTGAGGTCTACGCCGAATTAGCAAATATTTTTGCTGGGCGGCAGCTCTACTTTCTGCCAAAAATGGCATCGAATGGCACTGGCATACTGAATTGGAGTTTATTTATATTGAATCCGGAACTGTTACTTTGTGGATTGGAGAAGACCAATTTCATTTAACCGAAGGAAATGGCATATTCATTAATACAAAGGTACTCCATCGCCTTTATTCTCCCTCAAAAGCCCTCATTCCCAATTTTGTATTTATGCCTTCTTTTATTGCCCCTTGCGACAGCCTGATTTATCAGAAATATATTCTGCCGATCATTTCTTACCCATTGCCATTTCTCATATTTCATATTAACCCCAACGGAATACCGGAAACAGAAAAGCCGTTGATTGGGACGGCGCTGCATTTCCGGCTGCCATCCGCGGGATTCTGGTCCCTGCCTTGCCGAAACTCATGCATCCGACACACAGCTTGGAGATATGAATATCCTCTGCACCAAAAATGTCGATTTCCATATTTATATTTGAGATTCTGATAAGCATTACAGCGGCTTTTAAAAAATCTGTATTGATTTTTCTGCGTGAGATGTTATAATCGGTATATACCGAAAATAAAAGGAGGAACGCGTCCATGCCAAGACCGTCACGGTGCCGTCGGATTTGTGGCGCACCACAAGTTGATAGCTTCTGCCCCAACGGGTGTGAGGATACCGAGCCGATCCTGCTGACGCTGGACGAATACGAGGTCATTCGGCTGGTTGACTTGGAGCAGAAAACCCACGAGCAATGTGCCGTACAAATGGATATTTCCCGCTCTACTGTGCAGGAAATTTACGAAAGCGCACGGCGCAAGATCGCAGCGTGCCTTGTCCACGGGAAACCACTGCACATCACCGGGGGAAACTACCGCATCTGCGGAGGACAGGAGGCAGCCCACTGCGGCCGTTGGTGCCGGATGCAGAGAGCCAACACAGAAAAATCCAACAAAAAATGCAAAGGAGATTCCATTATGAAAATTGCAGTTACCTATGAAAACGGTCAAATTTTTCAGCATTTCGGCCACACCGAACAGTTCAAGCTTTATGAAGCTGTGGACGGCAAAATCACTCATGTGGAAGTTGTTGATACCAACGGCAGCGGTCACGGCGCACTGGCAGGCTTCCTGATGCAGAACGGCGTGGACACTTTGATTTGCGGAGGCATCGGCGGCGGTGCGCAGGCAGCACTCGCCGAAGCGGGCATCAAGCTCTACGGCGGTGTCAGCGGGGACGCTGATGCAGCGGTGAGCGCATTGCTCAGCGGAAATCTGGGCTATGACCCCAATGTTCATTGTGATCACCATGACCATGAGCACGGCGAGAAAGGTCACACCTGCGGTAACCACGGCTGCGGCAAGCATAGCTGCCATTGATATGGAACGAACACTGACACAGCTTCCGTTCTGGTCATCCTTGACCGAACACGAAATGGAAACGCTTTTCTGATGTGATGTGGGTGATGCAGCAGATCATGTTCAAGGGATTGGATCGGCGGCTGGCAGAGTTTCTCCTTGCCGAAGCGGAACGTACTGACTCCGACACGATACACATGACCCATGAGCAGATCGCCCAGCACATCAGCTCGGCGCGGGAGGCGGTGGCGCGAATGCTCAAAAGCTTCTCGGAGGACGGGCTCGTGGAACTAAGACGAGGTGCGATCACGCTGCGGGATAAGAACAGACTAAATCGTTTGAAATAGATGTGACTTTGTCACAGAATGAAATCATAATTCTAATATAATGAAAGCAGAAAACCGAAAGGAGAATCGATCATGAAAGAAACGAAATACGCAGGTACTCAAACCGAAAAAACCTGATGGCTGCCTTTGCCGGTGAGTCCGAGGCACGCAACAAGTACACCTATTTTGCATCCAAGGCCAAGAAGGAAGGCTACGAGCAGATCGCGGCGCTGTTCCTCAAAACCGCTGATAATGAGAAGGAACACGCCAAGCTGTGGTTCAAAGAGCTGAACGGCATTGGCGACACCGCCGAAAATCTTCTCTCCGCCGCTGAGGGCGAGAACTACGAGTGGACGGATATGTACGACGGCTTTGCCAAAACCGCCGATGAAGAAGGCTTTCATGAACTGGCGCAGCGGTTCCGTCTGGTCGCCGCCATTGAAAAGCACCACGAGGAGCGCTACCGCGCCCTGCTGCACAATCTGGAGATGGCAGAGGTCTTTGCTAGGAGCGAAGTCAAGGTGTGGGAGTGCCGCAACTGCGGTCATATCGTGATCGGTGAGAAGGCGCCCGAGATCTGCCCTGCCTGCAATCATCCCCAGAGCTACTTTGAAATTCACGCGGAGAATTATTAAAGAAAGAAAAGGAGAATCATCATGGAGCAGAAGTTTTACATTTGCAAGCATTGCGGCAACATCATTGCCAAAGTTAAGGACGCAGGTGTCCCTGTCATCTGCTGCGGCGAGCCGATGAGCGAGATCGTTCCCGGCACCACCGACGCCGCCGTGGAGAAGCATGTTCCCGTCTGGACGGTAGAAAACGGCATCGTCCATGTCAAGGTCGGCTCCGTGGAGCATCCTATGCTGCCGGAGCACTACATCGAATGGGTATCTCTCCAGACCAAGCAGGGCAATCAGCGCAAGGAGCTGCATCCCGGCGAAAAGCCGGAGATCTGCTTCGCCCTCTGCGAGGGCGATGAAGTCGAAGCGGTCTACGCTTATTGCAACCTCCATAGTCTGTGGAAAGCGTGATTCATCTTTCAAAAATCTGTTGCCATTTCTCAACCCCTATCGCGGCAAGTGTGTATTCATCCTACTTGTCACGCTGGCGAATGCGGCAGGCGCTTTGCTGATCCCTACCATCACCGCCGACAAGATCAACATTGCCGTGGAGGGCAGACACATGGATTGCGATCCTCGGCGGTGGGATGCTTATGAAAGGCAGCCTGACCCCCGGCACGTTCCAGGCCTTTTTCCAGTACATGAACATGTCCAGCGAACCGATCACAGAGCTTTCCTATATGACAAACTCTCTGCAATCGGCGCTGGCCTCCATGGAGCGGGTATATGAGCTGCTGGATGAGCCGGAGATGGAAGCAGAGCCGGAAGCACCGAAGCGAATCGGCCATGCGCTGGGAGCGGTGGAGTTTTCCCACGTTCGCTTTGGCCAATTATTGGTGAATCGACATTTTGTTTCCTTTATCCACTCATTTTTATGATGTTCCAAGCACTTGATTCAAGGCAGAAAGTCATGTCGCATTACTTAATACTACAGCCCCTTCTTTATTTCTTCAATTGTCATCTCATATACTTCTGTTACTTTTTCCATTGCTTCCGATATCCCCGGCTGCTCTCCGGTTCCATCTCTCAAAAGTTCTGTCAACTCATGACTAACCTCATACAGACGGTCAAAAGAAAGATTCTGACACACCCCTTTCAGTGTGTGTGCACCGCGGAAAGCATCTTCATAATTTTTATTTTCCAATGCCTGTTTTAACTGTATATAACTCTGATCTTCAAGGAACTTTAATGCAAATCTCCGAATCAGTGCTTCGCTGTGAAGGCGTCCCAAGACAGCTTCATAGTTT
>OGZD01002024.1_pt1 | contig 13583 bp, 13 predicted proteins | sample 1576701 | NCBI WGS metagenome assembly OGZD01 (sample SAMEA3541487, study PRJEB24748) | human gut metagenome | biome: human gut; feature: human-associated habitat; material: faeces | place: China | collected 2012
GAAATTTAATTAAACTGCCGTATATGGAACCGTATGGACAGTGGTGTAAGAGAGGAAAATTATTTAAAATTTTTCGCTACTTGATTATAAAATAGTTGACAATGGTTAGTAGACTAACTATAATGGTTAGTGTACTAACGGAATAGTTAGTCATCTAACTAATGAAAGGAGGTACATCATGGAAGAGATAAGTTTTGATGATGTTGAAGAAGTAATTAATAATTTTCAAGGGTTAAATAAAACAATGCATTATATGATGATGGAAAAAACAGAAAAGTTTGATATATCACCGGATCAAACAAGGTTATTATTTATGTTGCAGAATCATCAAAACATTAATCAAAATGCTTTAGCAAAGAAGTTAAATATTACTAAAGCAACTTTATCAGTGAGATTGCAGCGCCTTGAAAAACTAGGTTATTTAACTAGAACACAAGATAAAAATGATAAACGTAATTATATTTTAAATATTACAAAAACTGGAGAGGTATTTATTGAGGCGGCAATCAAAATTATGAAAGAAAAAACAATGATTATGTTTGAAGGGGTTTCTAAGGAACAGATAACTGTTATTAATGATGTTATTAATATCATGAAAAAGAATATTGAAAAATGTAAAGGAGAAGAATAATGCTAAAATTAAAACATTATTTTAAAAAGTTTTGGGCACCAATTCTACTTTGTGTAGGATTATTATTCTTACAATCACAATCAGAATTAGCATTACCTGATTATATGTCGGATATCGTTTCGGTAGGAATTCAGGCTGGTGGCTTTGATAGTGCAGTAAGTGATGTTTTGAGTGAAGAAACATATAATCATTTATTAGTACTGATGGATGAAGAGGATCAGCAACAATTTATGGATGCATATAAATTAGTTGAGCCCAGTAATCTTGATAAAGATACTTTAGATAAGTTTCCTAAAGCAAAAGGTCAAAATATCTATAAATTAAAAGATCTAAGTGAAAAAAAATTAGACTGTTTAGAGAGTATTTTAGTTAAACCAATGTTGATGGTAACATCAATTGATGGAATGGATAAAAATAGTAAAGAATATCAAGAACAGTTTGGGCAATTACCGCCAAATATGACACCTTACGATGCTTTAGCAATGATGGATAATACAACTAAAGCTAAAATGTTTAGTAAAATTGATAGTCAGATGGAAACGATGGGTGAATCAACTTTAAAAATTGCTGCCGGTAACGGTGTAAAAGCAGAATATTCTAGACTAGGTTGTGATACTGATAAGATTCAAAATGACTATATTTTATGGTCTGGGTTAAAAATGTTAGCAATTGCTTTAGCTGGTACTGTATGTGCTGTTGCTTGTGGGTTCTTGGCTAGTAAGGTTGGGGCTGGTGTTTCGAGATTATTACGTCGTGATGTTTTTGAGAAAGTTGAAAGTTTTTCAAATGAAGAATTCAATAAGTTTTCAACTGCATCACTGATTACAAGAACAACGAATGATATTACCCAAGTACAAATGGTCGTAATTATGTTCATTCGAATAGTATGTTTTGCTCCAATGATGGGAATTGGGGCCTTGATCAAAGCTTTTAATAATACACCATCAATGACTTGGATTATTGGTTTAGTTTTATTGGTGATTTTTTGTTTGATTGGTGTTACTTTTGCAATTGTGATGCCAAAGTTTAAGATCGTACAATCATTAATTGACCGTTTAAATTTAACAATGCGGGAAAATCTTTCAGGTATGCTAGTAATTAGGGCATTTGGTAATGAAAAGCATAGTGAAGAAAGATTTGAAAAGGCTAATGGTGATCTAACAAATGTCAATTTGTTTGTCAATCGAACAATGGCTTCATTAATGCCGATTATGATGTTCATTTTTAATGTAGTAACATTATTGATTGTATATTATGGAGCAAAACAAATTGATTTAGGTAATATTGCAATCGGACAAATGATGGCTTTTATGCAGTATGCAATGCAAATTATTATGTCATTTTTGATGATTGCAATGATTTCAATTATGTTGCCACGGGCTAGTGTAGCAGCAGATCGTATTTATGAAGTTATTTCAATGGAACCTAAAATTGTTGATCCTAAGGAACCTAAAGCTTTTATTGAAAGTAAAAAAGGTTTAGTTGAATTCAATAATGTTACATTTAAATATCCTGGTGCTAATGAAGCAGTATTAGAAAATATTAGTTTTACTGCAAAGCCTGGTGAAACTACAGCATTTATCGGTTCAACGGGATCCGGTAAAAGTACGTTAATCAATTTAATTCCTCGCTTTTATGAAGTAACTGAAGGTAATATTAAGATTGATGGTGTTGATATTCGTGATGTTAATCAACATGATTTAAGAGATAAAATTGGTTTAGTACCTCAAAAAGGATTATTATTCTCAGGAACCATTAGATCAAATTTAACTTATGGTGCACCTGAGGCTACAGACGATGAACTTGAAGAAGTAATTCGGGTAGCTCAGGCAAAAGAATTTATTGATAATAAAGAAGAAAGATTAGATAGTGAAATTTCACAAGGTGGAACAAATGTATCTGGCGGTCAAAAACAACGTTTAGCAATTGCTCGAGCTATTGCTAAAAATCCAGAAATCTTTATTTTTGATGATAGTTTTTCAGCTCTAGATTTCAAGACAGATGCTAAATTACGTCAAGAATTAGATAAGATGGTTAAGAAGACTAAAAATACAGTATTGATTGTCGGACAACGTATTGCTTCAATTATGGGAGCTGAACAAATCATTGTTTTAGATGAAGGTAAGATTGTTGGAAAAGGAACCCATGAAGAGTTAATGAAAAATTGCGATGTCTATCAAGAAATCGCATATTCACAATTATCAAAGGAGGAATTAGGACATGAGTAATCAACCAAAAAGAAATGGTCCTAAATTCGGACCTGGTGGTATGCACGGAATGCGTGGCGGTGAAAAAGCTAAAGATTTTAAAGGTACTTTAGGTAAATTATTTAAATATTTAAGACCGTATTATTTTCGTTTAGTTATAGTTGTGATTTTTGCTTCAGCATCAACGGTTTTTGCAATCGTAGGACCAAAGATTTTAGCTAAAGCAACAGATAAATTAAGTGAAGGTATCATGGCTAAAGTAGCTGGTACTGGTGGAATTGATTTTGATTATATTGGTCAAATTATTTTGATTTTAGTTGGATTGTATTTGATTAGTGCTTTATTTAGTTATATACAAGGTTTTATTACTTCAACTATTTCACAACGAGTTGCTTATGATTTAAGAACATCAATTTCTCAAAAGATGGATCGGATGCCATTAAGTTATTTTGATAAACATACTAGTGGTGATATTTTAAGCCGAGTAACAAATGATATCGATACAATCGCACAATCACTAAATCAAAGTATGTCACAGGTAATTACGTCGACAGTAACGGTAATTGGAATCTTTATCATGATGTTGACTATTTCACCAGTTATGACTTTGATCGCAGTTTGCGTATTACCAGTATCAATGGTTTTGATTGGTTTAGTAATGAAACGTTCACAAAAATATTTTGCGCGTCAACAAGCTGCTTTAGGTGATGTCAATGGTCATATTGAAGAAATGTATGGTGGTCATAATGTGGTTAAAGCATTTAATGGTGAAGCTGCTTCAGTAGAACAATTTAATGAGTATAATGATAATTTATATGAAAGTGCTTGGAAGTCACAATTCTTTTCGGGTTTGATGCAGCCAATCACAGGATTTGTTGGAAATGTTGGATACGTTGCGGTATGTTTATTAGGTGGTGTTCTTGCTGGTGGTGGTAGTATCACAATTGGTGATATTCAGGCCTTTATTCAATATGTAAGACAATTTAATCAACCAATAACACAATTAGCACAGACAATGAATATGTTACAAAGTACAGCAGCAGCGGCTGAACGTGTTTTTGAATTTTTAGGTGAAGAAGAATTAGAACCAGAAACACCAAAAGTTACTGCTGATGAGGTGGCTAAAGTTGAAGGTTCTGTTACCTTTGCTGATGTTAATTTTGGGTATTTAAAAGATCAAACGATTATTAATGATTTTAGTTTACATGTTCATGCGGGGCAAACTGTTGCAATTGTAGGACCGACTGGTGCTGGAAAAACAACGATCGTAAAATTATTAATGCGATTCTATGAATTAAATAGTGGTTCGATTCTTATTGATGGTAAAGATATTCGTGATTTTGGACGTCAGGATTTACGATCATTATTTGGAATGGTTTTACAAGATACTTGGTTGTTTAATGGAACAATTAAGGAAAACCTAATGTATGGAAAATTAGATGCAAGTGATGAAGAAGTCAAGGAGGCTTGTAAAGTCGCTTATGTTGATCATTTTGTACAAACATTAGAGAATGGATATGAAACAATGATCAATGAGGAATCATCTAACATTTCTCAAGGGCAAAAACAACTTTTAACAATTGCACGTGCTTTCTTAAAAGATCCAAAAATTTTGATTCTTGATGAAGCAACTTCTTCAGTAGATACAAGAACAGAAGTATTAATTCAAAAAGGAATGGAAAAGCTAATGGAGGGAAGAACAAGTTTTGTCATTGCCCATCGTTTATCAACAATTCGTGATGCTGACACAATTATTGTAATGAAAGATGGTGACATTGTAGAACTTGGAAATCATGATTCATTATTGGCTAAAGATGGCTTCTATGCCTCATTGTATCGTTCTCAATTCGAGGGATCAGATGAATAGAAACAGTTTAAACAACTGTTTCTTTTTTTGCTTTTAAAGCGGGAATTAGTTATAATTATAAGGAAATGGAAGTGATGATGATGAAGCAGCAAGCAATGTTTAAAAACATGTCAAATGAACCACTGGCAAATCGCCTAAGACCAATAACTTTGACTGAATATGTAGGACAGAGGCACTTAATTGGACCGGGAAAGATTTTGTACCAGCTAATCAATAGTGATGTTGTTCCCTCAATGGTTTTTTGGGGACCACCGGGAGTTGGGAAAACAACTTTAGCACGCATTATTGCAAATCAAACAAAAGCTAAGTTTATTAATTTTAGTGCGGTGACTAGCGGCATTAAAGATATACGGGCAGTTATGAAACAAGCACAGGAAGTTCAGGATCTAGGCGAAAAAACAATCGTCTTTGTAGATGAAATTCATCGCTTTAATAAAGCTCAACAAGATGCTTTTTTACCATATGTTGAACAGGGGAGTATTATATTAATTGGGGCTACTACTGAAAATCCTTCATTTGAGATTAATTCTGCCTTATTATCAAGATGTAAAGTTTTTGTTTTAAAAGCACTAACAACCGATGATTTATTTGGTTTATTGCATTATGCGCTGATAAGTCCGAAAGGGTTTAAAGATCAAAATGTTATGATTGATGATGATTTATTATACATGATTGCTGGTTTTTCTAACGGTGACGCTCGAGTTGCTTTAAATACTTTAGAGATGGCAGTCTTAAATGGAGCAATTACTCATGATCGAATCGTAGTGGATAAAGAAACGATTGAACAATGTATCAATCAAAAATCTTTATTATATGATAAAAAAGGTGAAGAACATTATAATATTATTAGTGCTTTGCATAAATCAATGCGTAATAGTGATATTGATGCTTCAATTTATTGGATGTCACGAATGATTGAAGCTGGTGAAGATCCTCTATATGTAGCAAGGAGGCTGATTCGATTTGCTTCAGAGGATATTGGAATGGCTGATAGTCGTGCTTTGGAAATTGCAGTAGCAACATATCAAGCATGCCATTATAATGGCATGCCAGAATGTAATGTTAATTTAGCTCATTGTGTAACTTATATGGCCTTGGCACCTAAATCTAATGCGTTATATAAAGCATATGAACGAGCAAAATATGACGCTTTGAATACAATTGCTGATCCCGTTCCTTTACAAATTCGCAATGCGCCAACTAAATTAATGAAAGAATTAAATTATGGTAAAGGTTATCAGTATGCGCATGATTATGATGATAAAATTACAAATATGCAGTGTTTACCAGATAATATTAAGGATCATCGTTATTATTTTCCTACTAATCAAGGAACAGAGGCAAAGGTGATTAAACGGATGGAACAAATTGAATATTTACGAAAGCATCATAAGGATTAGGGATTAAATATGAAGGATGAATTAGGATTAGGATATTGTGGTCTTGTTTGTGGGCTGTGTAGTGAAAATGAAAGTTGTATTGGTTGTAAAAAAGGTGGGTGTCCAGAAAAGGATTTTTGTAAAAATTATCAGTGCTGCACAAAGTCAGGATATGATAGTTGTTGCCAATGTCCTGATTTTCCTTGTCAGGATAGTATTTTACACAAGTTACGGATTAGAACATTTTGTAAATTTATTGGACAATATGGGGAAGAAAAATTAATTGTTTGTTTAAGGAAAAATGAGTCTAATGGAGTAATTTACCATTATCCTAACAGCCATTTAGGAGATTATGATTTAGAGAGTGAAGAAGCAATTTATCACTTGATTTTAAAAGGGAAATAAAATACTGCTTGTGATAATGGTGATATTTTATTATAATGATGAGGTATTTAAAGGAGAAGTTTCAATGATAAAAAACATAATTGGCGGAATCGCTGTTGGTATTGCTAACGTTATTCCAGGCGTTAGTGGTGGAACCATGATGGTAATTCTAGGTATCTTTAATCGCATGATGGATGCTATTAGTGGAATCTTTAAAAAAGAAAATCCTAATCGCAAAGAAGATATTATCTTATTTTTCAGGTTTTGGTTGGCGCTGGAGTTGGAATAATTGGATTTGCGAAAATATTGGAAGTGTTATTTGAATATTATCCAACGCAGACGATTTATTGGTTTATTGGTTTGATTGCTTTTAGTATTCCTTTATTTTTAAAAGGGGAAATGAAAGGTGAAAAACTTGTAATTATCCCTTTTATTTGTGGTTTAGCAATTATCTTTGGGTTAGAATTTTTAAATCCTGGAGAAGGGAAAGTAGTTGTTAATCCTGATTTTCCTGCTCTAAGTGCTGGTTTGTTTGTTAAAATGATAATTATTGGTGCCGTATCAGGAGCAACTATGATTATGCCCGGTGTTAGCGGTAGTATGGTTTTATTAATTTTAGGAGAATATTATCTATTTAAGTCTTATCTAGCAAATGTTACTAGTTTTAGTCTGGATGTTATTATGCCGCTAGGATTTATGGCAATTGGTATTGCCGTAGGAATAGTTGTTAGTGCAAAATTATGTTCATATTTCACTAAAACTCATAAAGCTGGATTCTTGAGTTTGATTTTAGGATTGATCGTTGCTTCGTCATTAGTATTGATTCCTTTTGATGTAAGTTATAATTTAAGTTTAGTTGTGACATCAATTATTGCAGTTATTTTTGGAGGAATCATTGTTCTTGGATTATCTAAGATTCAATAGTTAAAATATAAAAAAGAAGTTATTGATTGTAAAACCAATGACTTCTTTTTCTGTGTGTCGAGCATGGCATACATCTAGCTGGTGAAAGTCCAACCACGGGTATTTACCGCCAAGAGTAGTGAACCACAAGCCGTTAGTAGTGATGCTATGGGCGGAGGAAGTGGTGTGGCAAAATCTTCGAGGTTACGAAAAGAAATTTGATGAGGCTGAATGGTGGACAAGGTTGCAGAACAAACCAAGTCCAAAAGGTAAACGTAAAACCAAGACAGTAAATCAAAAACCTGTGAAGATAAAAAAGATGTATGCCTTACCTCGGGAGGCCTTGTGGACGATGAAGTCCAGTAAACTTTAAAAACAGTAATGATACCATCGATAGAAAAAGATTTATCACAAGAAATCAGATGAAGTCATAGCAGTCAGAAATGATGAAGGACTGAAACGTTTATAGAGTGTAAATCGCTATAAGTAATATTTGGATAGTCCGAAAGTGAGGATAGCAACTATTATTGATAAGGGGTTATTAGAATTCAAAAGCACTATTATCAAAGATTTTATTTTAGCATTTTGTGATAGTCAGTTTATTGCCAAATACGATTATTTAGAGATGCTAAGTCAGCTGATAGAAATTTTTTATTACTATTGAAGTGAAGTTGACGAGTGAGTGATATGTATATTGAATTCGATTTAGGAATAATTCAGCTAATAATTAACTTTTATTGCTTGTTTAGTCATTTTTGTTAGTTTATTTTGGTATTCAACTAGACCTTTGGTCTTAGGTGCTAGAAGGAAAATATGCAAGAAATAATTTTAATGATTAAAAGACTAGCAAAATGATTAAAATTAACTATAATATAGTTAATCATTAAGGAGGATAATTTCATGAATGTTGAAATAATTAATGTTGGGACAGAATTGTTATTAGGAGAAATTGTTAATACTAATGCAACTTATATTCAAAAAATGTGTAAAGACTTGGGGTTTAATGTTTACTATCAAACGACAGTTGGTGATAATCATGATCGTTTTAAAGAATGTCTAGATGTAGCTTTTAAACGTGGTGCTAATTGTGTAATTACGACTGGGGGATTAGGACCTACCCAAGATGATTTAACAAAAGAATTATCGGCAGAATATTTGGGTTTAGAATTATTATATAATGAAGAAGAAGCTAAAAAGGTAGAAGAAAAATGTCGATTTGTAACGGGATGGGGTGATATTCCGGAAAATAATTTTAAACAAGCTTTTTTTCCTAAAGATTGTTATATTTTAGAAAATGAAGTAGGGACAGCAAATGGCTGTGTAATGTCGAAAGATGAAAAGATAATTGTTAATTTGCCTGGTCCGCCTAAAGAAATGACTTATGTTGTTGATCATGTTTTAAAAGATTATTTAAGTCAATTTAAGCAGGATATTATTTACACATATGATTTTCTAACCATGGGAATAGGAGAAAGTCGGGTTGATGAGGTCTTAGCAGATTTAATTGATCACCAAGAAGAAGTTAGTATTGCTCTTTATGCTTCAGAAGAAACAGTGCGGGTTCGATTAGGTTGTAAAGCAAGCGATAAAGAAACTGCTGATAAAAAAATTGCTCCAATTAAGACAGAAATTGAAAAGATTTTAAAAGATTATATTATCAAAGAGAAGAATTTAAAAGAGGCCTTAGCAAACATAATGCCATCTTATTGGACAATTTATGAATGTGATAATTTTACGCTTAGAGATGATTTTAATCTTGGTCACAACCATACTGAAGATACAATGAATTTATTAATCGATTGCCGTGAACATCCTTTAGGATCAATTATTAAAATAACGATTGATTATCAAGGACGAAAAGATGTTTTCGAAATACCTTTATTAAAAGATCCAACTTTATCATATAATAAGTTAGAATCAAAAATTATTGAGCGAGTTTATAAATTTTTAACTCAACCAGGTTATAATTAGGAGAATAAGATGCTAGAATTTAGATATGATACTCAACTATTGATTGAAGGTAAAAATCTCGATGAAGATGTTATCAATGATTACATTACTGAACATTTTAAAGGAGATTGTTTGTTAGCGGTTGGTGATGATGAGTTGATCAAGATTCATTTCCATACTAACGAACCGTGGCAAGTGTTGGAATATTGTGCATCACTTGGTGAAATCTATGATATCGTTGTTGAGGATATGGAACGTCAGTCAAGAGGGTTAAAAGGATAAATAAAAAACGTCACTAAATTAATCAGTGACGTTTTTAGATATGTAAAGTTGGATCATTAGCAATTAGTTCAATAAATTTGTTTGTAGCAACAGATTGAGTTCGTCGTTTTGGATAAGCATAACCGATACTGCGTTTAGGCAATGGTTGTGATGTTTTTATTTCATGAAGAATCCCTTGATCAAGTAATTCTTGGGAGAATTCTTTAATGACACAAGAAATTCCTAGTCCTGCTCTGGCAAAGTCCAACAATAAATTATGAGCTCCAAGTTCAATTGTTGGCTTTAATAATAGTCCCTTATTAGCAAAGTAATTATCGATACGATTACGGGTATTTGATGACTTTTCTAAAAGAATTAGGGGCTTATCAGCTAATTGATTGAAGGTGTAAATATGATTATCAGGCTTTTTAGAAACAAAAATATCATGAACTTGGAAGCATTCTTTAATTACTAAAGAATCATCTTTGATGGGAAGATTTAAAAAACCGAGATCTATTTGATCAGATTTCAACAATTCACGGGTTTCTAGACTGGTTCGGTTGATTACTTTGATTTTAACCCCAGGATATAGTTGTTTGAATTTAACGATATAATTAGTTAAAAAATACTCACTAAAAGTATCACCGGCTCCAATAATTAATTGACCATCTTTTAATTCATGATAATTTGATAACTGGTTTTCTACTCCGGTAATCAATGCTAAAGCTTTGTCAATTTGCTGATGTAATAATTTACCCTCTTTAGTTAAACTAACACCTTTAGAATTGCGAATAAATAATTGAGTCTGTAGTTCTTTTTCAATACTGCTGATTGAGAAATAAAAAGATTTCTAGCTGCGATTGAAAAAGATAGGGTCGTAGCAGCTTCATTGAATATTTTGTATTGTTCTAGTTTGATATACATATAAGTTCTCCTTATATCATAATTATAATATATTAATTTTACTAATAGCTAAGACTATAATATAATTATTCTGTAAACTAGTCAAACTATTATATTAATGTATATTTATTGATGCATTTTGTTAGTTTATTGTATATAATGTAATAGTAAATAAGAAAGGTGTGAATTTAATGGCTGGAGTTGTTGTAGTAGGAAGTCAATGGGGCGATGAGGGTAAAGGTAAAATTACTGATTACCTGGCTCAAAAAGCAGATATCGTTGCTAGATATCAAGGTGGTAATAATGCCGGGCATACAATTGAATTTAATGGTCAAAAGTTTGCTTTACGTTTGATTCCTTCAGGAATTTTTAGTGGTAATGATGTTATTTTAGGTAACGGAATGGTAATTAATCCTAAAGCTTTACTTGAAGAAATGAAATATTTAAATGATGCTAATATTAGCACTGATAAGATCATGATTAGTGATCGGGCTCATGTTATCTTACCTTATCATTTAGAAATCGATGAAATTCAAGAAACTAGGCGTGGAGCTAATAATATCGGAACGACTAAAAAAGGAATTGGACCTACATATGTCGACAAATATGAACGGGTGGGAATCCGTATGGGTGAATTCATTGATGAGGAATTATTTAAAGAAAGATTAGAAGAAGCTTTGGCTTCTAAAAAAGCGCAATATCCTGAACTTACATGTAGTGCCGAGGAAATCTTTGAAGAATATAAAGAATATGCTAAAATCATTGCACCAATGGTTTGTGATACTGGTGTTGTTTTAGATGAATGTTTTCAAACTGGTAAAAATGTATTATTTGAAGGGGCTCAAGGGACAATGTTAGATATTGACTATGGTACATACCCATTTGTTACTAGTTCACATCCCGGTGCTAATGGAGTAGCTGAAGGCTCTGGAATTGGCCCATTATATATTAATGAAGCAGTGGGAATTGTTAAGGCTTATACAACAAGAGTAGGTAGTGGGGCTTTCCCAACAGAAATTGAAGGTGAATTGGCTGATCAAATCCGTGAACGTGGCCATGAATATGGTACAGTAACAAAAAGAGCAAGAAGAATTGGATGGTTTGATGCTGTTGTTGTTAATCAATCAAGAAGAATGTCTTCATTGACGGGAATTAGTTTAATGTTATTAGATGTATTATCAGGGTTAAAGACATTAAAAATCTGTACAGCTTATGAATTAGATGGTAAAATCATCAAAGCATTACCTTCAACGATTAAACAGTTGAATAGGGTTAAACCTGTTTATGAAGAAATGCCAGGATGGGATGAAGATATTACTAAGGTTACTTCTTTTGAGGAATTACCTGAAAATTGTCAAAAGTATTTAAGAAGAATTGAAGAATTGATTAATTGTCCAATTGTAATTTTCTCTGTTGGTCCTGATAGAGAGCAAACAATTGTGTTAAGAGAAATTTTTAAATAGGAGGATAGCTAGTGAAAAATGAATTAGTAATTGTAATTGATTTTGGTGGTCAGTATAACCAATTAGTAGCACGTCGAGTACGTGAGTGTAATGTTTACTGTGAGATTTATTCTTATAAAGTAGATATTGAAAAGATTAAAGAGATGAATCCGAAAGGGATTATATTAACGGGTGGCCCTAATAGTTGTTATTTAGAAGATTCACCTACTTATCAAAAAGAATTATTTGAATTAGGGATACCGGTATTAGGTTTATGCTACGGGGCTCAGTTAATGCAGCATGTGTTAGGTGGTAAAGTAGAAAAAGCTGATGTTAGAGAATATGGTAAATCTCATTTAATTGTTAGTAAACAAGAATCTAAATTAATGAAAGATGTGGCGGTAGAGTCGATTTGCTGGATGAGTCATTTTGATTATATCTCAAAAATTGCTCCAGGCTTTGAAATTACATCATACACTAAAGACTGTCCAGTTGCTTCATGTGAAGATGAAAGTAAAAAATTGTATGCAATTCAATTTCATCCCGAAGTTTTACATACTGAATATGGAACAAAAATGTTATCTAACTTTGTTTTAGATGTATGTAATTGTAGTGGTGATTGGCGTATGGATTCATTTGTTGAAGAACAAATTAAAGCGATTAGAGAAAAAGTTGGTAATGGTAAAGTGTTATGCGCTTTGTCTGGTGGAGTTGATTCATCAGTGGCAGCGGTATTATTATCTAAAGCAATAGGAAACCAATTAACTTGTGTTTTTGTTGATCATGGATTACTTCGTAAAAATGAAGGTGATGAAGTAGAAGCGGTATTTGGACCTGATGGTCAATATGACTTAAACTTTATTCGAGTTAATGCTCAAGAAAGATATTATGAAAAGTTAAAGGGTGTTGAGGAACCTGAGGCTAAACGTAAAATTATCGGTGAAGAATTTATTCGTGTTTTTGAAGAAGAAGCTAAAAAGATTGGGACTGTTGATTTCTTAGTTCAGGGAACTATTTATCCTGATGTTGTTGAAAGTGGATTAGGTGGTGAATCAGCAGTAATCAAATCTCATCATAATGTTGGGGGCTTACCTGATGCAGTGGATTTCAAAGAAATCATTGAACCATTACGTGATCTTTTCAAAGATGAAGTTCGTAAAGTAGGTCTTGAATTAGGAATCCCTGAATACTTAGTATTTAGACAACCGTTCCCAGGGCCTGGACTTGGTATTCGGATCATTGGTGAAGTAACAGCAGAAAAAGTTAGAATCGTTCAAGATGCTGATGCAATTTACAGAGAAGAGATTGCAAAAGCAGGATTAGATCGTTCAATCGGTCAATACTTCGCTGCTCTTACAAATATGCGTTCAGTGGGGGTTATGGGTGATGAAAGAACTTATGATCATGCTATCGCGCTTAGAGCTGTTAACACAATTGATTTCATGACAGCAGAAGCTGCTCAAATTCCTTATGAAGTATTAAATAAGGTTATGTCTAGAATTATTAATGAAGTTCGTGGGGTAAATAGAGTAATGTATGATATTACTTCAAAACCACCAGGAACGATTGAATTTGAATAACATTGATAGGTTTGTAGGTATCGGCTCCGTGTCAATAGTGGAGGGGCTTAAGAGATAGCGAAAGCTATCTCTTTTC
>OGZD01002028.1_pt1 | contig 13567 bp, 10 predicted proteins | sample 1576701 | NCBI WGS metagenome assembly OGZD01 (sample SAMEA3541487, study PRJEB24748) | human gut metagenome | biome: human gut; feature: human-associated habitat; material: faeces | place: China | collected 2012
TCAGCCACCCCTCCTTCCCCGAAGGAGGGGAATGGAGATACCACCGACTAGTTAAGTTACCACCAAATTTGAAGAAGAATCAATAAAAGAAAGAATTTCTTTTTGAATAAACAGGAAACTCCAACTAATCCGACTTTATCAATCGGTTAGCTGGAGTTTCCTGTTTCATCTTTTTAGAGAAAGGAGAGCGCTTTTCTCAGTTTACACCTTCCCCCAATCCTTTTCAGCATTAAAGCAGGGACAAGCCTTGATCCATTCTTCCGGTTCTATCTCACCGTTTCCGTTCAGGTCGGGACTGAGGTCGCGATGTCCGCAGATGCGGCAGCCCGGGTAATCCTTCAATAAAGTGAGAATCAGCACACGCATCGAATGTTTCTGCCATTCGGTACGGGTATCTTTGGGATGTCCCTTGCAGTCGAGCCCGCCTTCGTAGCAGATACCGATACTTTCTTTGTTGAAGCCACGGGTGTGTGCGCCGATACGTTCGAGAGGCCGGGTCGATTTTATATCCCCATTTTTGCGGATATAAAAATGGTATCCCGTCCCGTTGAATCCCCGCCTGCGGTGGCAGATATCCAAGTCATATTCCGTAAACTCCCTGTCCTCACGTGTAGCGGAACAGTGGATTACTATCAACTTTATAGGTCGCATACGTTCTCTTTCACAGCGCCCGTTGCGTACAATCTTTATTGCTGCATTGCAGGGCTGCCGCCTGTGCAAGTTGTCCCCGCAGTGAAAAGATCTCCGTATGCATTTCCTTCACCCTCGAACTAAGGTCAAAATAATCCTTCAACACCTTCTCCAATTGCTGCATCAGAAAAGTATATTGGTCTTTCACCAGTTCGCTGAACTCTTTTACCTCCTGCGCCATGACTTTGCGCTTCTTGCGGCTGCTGCCCAGAAAGGGCAGCACCGTCATAATGATTTCTATAATCTTATCTAACATGAATGTGATTTATTAATGAAGAATACCTTTAAACAGACGGGTCGGGAGTGACACCACCGCCGCCCGGTTTATCATTTCCGCCGTTTCCGTCATCGGAGCCGTCGGTTTCACCTTCGCCCTTCCCCGCAAGGACGAAATCTACATTATTCTCACTTCGGGTGGCAGTGTGGCTGGTATTCACCAGGTGCAGCGCCTTGTCCGCCACGAAACGGACATTCACCCGGCGGATACTGCGCACCGTGCAATCTTTCTCCTTCTCCGTGCCCTCGCTGCTCAACGTGATGTGGAACGTGCCCAATCCGTCGATCTTCACTTTATCGCCCTGCGTGAGCGACAGACGCAACTGCTCTACAAAAGCCTCGATAGCGTGCTTCACATCTCCCGCTGTGAGCGAAGAATTCGCCTCGATCGCATCCGCCAGCTTATTGACGTCCATAACTCTCACAGTACCCGATTTCTGGCGTACATAATACAACACCTGCGAATCTTCCTGATTCACATACTTTCTGCGCTGATAGCGCTCCACTAATACGTTCATAATTGAAAAAAGTTAAGGTTTAAGTAATAATATTTTCTGTCATTATTGACATTACAAATATACAAAATCTGAAAGGAGAAGTCAAGTATTTTGCCATTTATTTTATACTGATTTTTGAAATAAAACAAGGCACGGATGATTGAAAATTATTGTTGTATAAAATTGAATCTGTCTCACACTGGAATCACTTTTACTTTGCATGTTTCAGCAGAAACTCCAATGGCGGTACATAGTCCGTAATTTTCGTCATTTCCGGATTATGCCCGAAATAAGCGTTCCCGGTTTCCCCGTTGCGTTGTTTGGCTACGATTATAATGCCGAGCCCTTCGGTGGGATAACCGCTTTCGCGGTCGGTCGGTATGCGTGCGAGGGCAGGGCGGTAGAGTAGTAACACGACGTCCGCATCCTGCTCGATCGCTCCGCTCTCGCGGAGTTGTGACAGTTCGGGGCGACCGGCGGGACGGCCCTCCGACACGCGGTTCAACTGGCTGAGCAACACCACAGGCACATTCAGTTCTTTGGCAAGCAGCTTGGCCTTGCGGGTGGCTTGCGCCACTTCCTGCTCTCGGTTACGGTTGTTTTGTCCCGTCGTCATGTCGCATAGTTGCAGGTAATCGATGATAATCATGTTGCACTCATTCCGGCTTTGTAGCAGCCGGGCGCTGCAACGGATGTGTTCCATGTTGACCGATGTACTGTCATCTACGTGTATCGGGAGACGTGCGAGGTCGGCGGCTGTGGCGTGTGCTTCTGCCAGCTCCTGCGTGCTGACTGTCCCCGACCGCCACCGGCGGGCGCTGATCTCACTGGCTGCCGTCAGCCAGCGGTCGGCCAGCCTTTCCCCTTGCATCTCAAGACTGTAGACGGCTACGGCATATCCTGCCATTGCCGCGTTCCGTGCCAGATGCAATGCCATGCCGGTTTTCCCTACACCGGGACGGGCGGCAAGTACTATTAGATCACTGTTCTGGAGTCCGGACGTCATGCGGTCCAGATCCGTCAGTCCGGTGGGAATGCCGGTCACTCCGTTCGTACTCTTGGCGATACGTCCCTCGGCTTCGCTCATGGCGGCGCTCATCAGTGCGTCCATGTCGCGCAGGTGGGTGTTGTGGTTGAACTCACCCTCCAGGCGGTCGAGCAGGTTGTGTGCATCTATCAGCGAGTCGTCGATATCCATGGTTTCGTCCAGCGAACAGGCGAGAAGTTTGTTGAAGCCCAGGATCATTTCGCGCCGCAGGTATTTTTCGTGCACAATCCGGATGTGGTATTCGATGTGTGCGGAACTTGCCACTTTACTGCTCAGTTGGGTGATACCATACGGACCGCCCGCTTCTTCGAGCTTTCCGCGGTGTGAAAGTTCCTCTTTCACGGTGAGGATGTCGATTTTGGTACCCGCCTGATACATCGCCAGCATGGCGGCGTAGATTATCTGGTGGCGTAGCACGTAAAACATTTCGGGGCGTAGCTTGTCGGCTACCAGCGGCATGGCTTCCTGTTCTATCAGGCAGGCGCCGAGGATCGCTTCCTCTATTTCGGGTGCTTGGGGCGAAACTCTGTTTTCGGTATTCATCATTAATAGGTGTATTCGTTCAGGAAAGCTTTGTTCGATAAATAACTGCCGGCATGGAGGAGGAAGTTGACGTTCGTCTGGTGGAAATAATATACTTCGATGTTGTCGATTGCCAGTTGTTGTTCCTTGTCACTCAGCTTCTTCCACTCGCGTTGCGCCTTGGCGATGTTCTCCTTGGGAAGCTGTGTGATGCTGTGGTATTCGTTCCAGAACAGTTGGAACTTCTCGTTGACAGCTTTCTTTTTCTGTTTCCCGGCATCGGGCAGTCCCACCCATTTGTCATATTCGACGACGCGTATGTGCAGGGATGTATTGTTGGGGTGGGGGATGATTTCGATGATTCCCCGGGTGGCAAGTCCGTGCATGAAGCGGAAAGTCTTCCCGGTGGACCAGTGGAGAACGCGGCTCCAGTCGCGGTAACTGAACAAGCTTTCACCTCTTTTGCACGGGCAGTTCTTGTTGCAGCGGTCGTTGTATAGCGTTTCCGAATAGTTGACTTTCATCAGGATTTTCAGGAGTGCCTCTATCTCTCCCTCTTGCAGGTGCGGATTTTCTATCTGTTGTTGCAATAAGGTTTTCGGGATAATGAGAAAACCATGCTTTGTCATGGCTTGGAAATTAAATTTGTTCATTTTGGCTTATTTAAAATTTTCGGTAAAGGTAATCCCTTTGCGTATGGCTTGCAAGAGGCGTTGTGGTGTGTGGATGACTGTGGACGGTTGCGGACTTCGAATGTACTTCCGCTAACTGTTTTTTCTCTCTGCGGATGTTCTCCGGAGGGGATGATGAAACAGATACTCCGTTTCTGTCCGGCAGAGCCTTTGATACAGACAAACAGAGCCTTCGTTCGGTTGAATCGGAGGCTCTGTTTTAGTTGAAAAATACGGTCGTTTTTACGAACACTTTGTGGAACACTTTTTTCCTACTGCAAATAGCTGTATTTTTGAGAGTTATCTTTCTGTGGGAAAAAATGCCGAACGCAAAGTGGAATACATAATAAACGATAAAAGATAAATGATATATTTAAAAATATATAGTTCGATTTTTCTTTTATTTCTTATCCGTGTTTTTGTTTTCTGCTACGCGCTGTACTTTGACCGACAGTATAATGTGGGGCGGTCCCCAATGGCGGTAGATGATTAGCTGCATTTCGGGGCTGATCTCGATCGTCGTGTCGGTGTAGTACGCGTCGGCAAGTTGTTCACTCAAAGCATTACTTGCTTTGATACAATTACGCATTTTTTTGCTGGCGGACGATGTACTTGCCATTTGAGGGAAGTATGCCACTGCCAAATCGGAAAAATGCTTGAAACCGTTAATGCTGTAGCTTTCGTCAGCTACTTCATTACTTTTCATAAATTTACAATTTAATTGTTTCTTAATTATGGCTTTTGTCTTAAAAACCGCACAAATGTATGAAAATATATTTGATAAATAACATGAAAGTTTTAGTTTTTATTTCTGTAAATTTATGTATGTAAATTTTTATATATTGAATTTTTTGTTTTACTAAAGTAAAGTGTGGGAATAGTAAATATTATTAATTAAATTATTTGTTGATGAAGAAGGAAAGTTTTACTTCGTTTATGAAACAAGTGGCTGTTGATTTGCAGCAGAGTGGGAATTTAGGGACTGCTCATGTATATAGAAGTAGTTTGAATGCGATTCTTACTTTTCAGGGTTCCGGTTGTTTGTCGTTCCCGGAAATAACTCCGGAGTGGTTGAAGCATTTTGAGGGTAGCCTTCGTGCTCGTGGGTGTAGCTGGAACACGGTGTCTACGTATCTTCGCACGTTGCGTGCGGTTTACAATCGTGCTGTCGATCTTCGGAAAGCGCCTTATGTGCCGCATTTGTTTCGCTCCGTATATACAGGTACGCGGGCGGACCGTCGTCGGGCATTGGATGCGGAGGATATGAAGAAGGTATTTGCCCGTCTGTTGCAGTCGGATGCGGTTACTCCTGCCATGAGGGGTGCGCAGGAATTGTTCATCCTGATGTTCCTGCTCCGGGGGCTGCCTTTTGTCGATCTGGCTTATCTGCGTAAGAGTGATCTCCGGGGGAATGTGATTAGCTATCGTCGTCGTAAAACGGGGCGTCCACTGTCTGTGACGTTGACGTCGGAAGCGATGTTTCTTTTACGGAAGTATATGAGTCGCGAGGAGCAGTCGCCCTATTTATTCCCGATTCTTCACAGTGACGAAGGTTCGCCAATGGCGTATAGGGAATATCAACTGGCTCTGCGCAATTTTAACTATCAGTTGGAACTGGTGGGAAAGCTGCTTGGACTCAAAGACCGGTTGAGCTCATATACCGCACGTCATACTTGGGCGACGACTGCGTATTATTGCGAAATTCATCCGGGCATTATTTCCGAAGCAATGGGACATTCGTCTATCACTGTAACGGAAACTTATTTGAAACCTTTTCGAAGTAAGAAAATTGATGAAGCAAATAAACAGGTGCTTGACTTTGTAAAACGCTCGGTGATGGGTGCAAGTGCTTGATTTTTACTCTGTTACTTCGTAGGTAACGGGTTGAAATATCGGTGCAAATATGAGCATATTTCTTAAAACAACCAAACGAAATCATACATTTTTTCTAATAAACTACTCAAAAGAGGAATTAAACAAATAAAACACACGGATTCTTTGTATTAGGACTTTGTTAACTTCTAAATTTTGCAAAAGATTTCCCTCCCTCTACTGCCTTTCAGAAGCAGGGGTAAAAATGTTTCATTGCTTATCGTCTTATTTTTCAGTATTGACTACTCCAAAAGAGCAGGTACAAAGGTTTATCCGTTACCTACGAAGTAACGGGCGGCTATTATTGAAACTTAGTGTTTAATAATATATTATTAATGTAATTTTTAAGTAGTTATGAAGAAAAAATTTGTTAGGGTAATGCTTTTTGGGGCATTGACGCTTGCGGTTAGTACAACTGTAACGAGTTGTAAGGACTATGACGATGACATCAAAAATCTGCAAGAGCAGATTGATAAAGTTACGTCCACTAATCCGGTGAGTACAGAGGACATGAAAGCGGCCATATCTAGTGCCATTCAAACTTTGCAGACTCAATTGCAAACTGCTATTGATGGTAAGGCGGATAGCAAGGCAGTACAGGATTTGCTGAAAACAGTAGAAGCGTTGCAGACTGCGTTGGAAAACAAAGCAGATGCAAGTACTATTAAAACATTGGGCGACCAGATTACCGAACTTTCAAAACAAGTAAACTCAATCGAGGGAACTTTGAACGAAACGAAAAAAGATCTGGAAGCTAAAGTTGCCGACCTGACAGAAAAATTGGCTGGTGCTGCATCTAGCGAAGACCTGAAAAAATTAGCAAATGAACTGGCAGAAGCTAAGAATGAATTGAAGGCTGTAAAAGATATGGCTGACAATAATGCGGCTGCTATTGTTGAGATACAAGCTAATATCTTGGAACTGCAAAAATTGGATGGCAGAATCACCGCATTGGAAACATTCAATCAAAACGCTGCATCGAAGGATGATTTGACTGCTTACGTAGCCCATTCTGAACTTGCAGGATTGGTTGATAACGAAGTTCTGGAGTTGCTGAAAGACAATGGCTCTATTGCTAAATATGTAAACGAGGTTATTGAATCACAGGTATTGGCGGAAACCTCTGCTATCAATCTTGCTATCAAAGGTGTAGACGATAAATTAGCAACGTTGAGTACTAGTTTTGAAACTTATAAGAGTGAACAGGCAACTGCTTACCAAACTGTTACCAGTAATATCACTACGCTTACTACATTTAAAACAACTATCGAAACAGCTTTAGCTGGTGGTGGTTATGAAAATTTTGCGGCAGTATTGGCTGAAATCTCTACGATCAAAGCTAGTTATGGCTATTGCGCTACTAAAGCAGATTTTGATAATAAAGTAGAAGCCTATCTTGCTACTTATAAAAGTGGGGTAGATGGAGAGTTTACTGCATTAAAAACTCGTATCACAGCACTTGAAAATCAGATTCAGAGCGTAGTTTATGTTCCTGAATATGAAGATGGTAAAATCATCTTTATGTCTTATTTCTACGATAATAAATTGGTAGCTGAAACGAAACCGATCCAGATGAAATTCCGTATTTCTCCTGCAACGGCCGTTGCCAACTTCGCAGAGAATTATGCTCCTTCGTTCGACGGACAGGAAATTAAGACCCGCACAGCCGAGATTTATAACATTGAGAAAACGGAAGTAGACGAAGCTACAGGTATCGTTACTTTTACTATTTCTACTTCAACGGACAAGAGTTTCGCTGTTAGTCTGAATCTTATCGCTAAAGATCAAAGCAAGAATCTGACTAATATCAGTTCGAACTATTTCCCGGTAATTTCGGATTATAGAGCGATTACTGATGTAAAAGTGGAATCACCGAATAAAGAAATTGATTATATTCTTTATGATAAACCTCTATCAGTTGTAGATTATGCAACGGGAGCTGTTCTTCAGATTACTGGTAAAAATAGAGCTGGTGATGATGTTACTAATGAGCCAATGGCAAGCAGTGTGAATGCCGAGAAGTTCGTAGTATCATATAAGGTAGAGGGCGATGATGCGGCTTCCTATACCATTGAGAAGGGTGTACTGAAGTTGAAAAATTATACTGATGCTTCTAATGGTAAAATAGCCAAACCAAAGGCCACTGTAACAATCACTGGTACTGATTTCGAGAAAGTTACTGCTTTTGCTGATGTTACCGCTAAAGCGGCATCGACAGATCCGGAAGTTTCTCCAACTATTTCGGCAGTTAAATTTGATGGAACAAAAGAACAAGTAGCTGATGTGACAGTTCCTTATGGTACAACTGGTGGTAGTACTGATATTGGTATTAGTCAGGAAGTTTATGAAAAATTGCCAGCAGAGAATTTTGCCTTTAAAGCTGCAGAAGGAGTATATTTGAGATTTAAAGCTAATACCACTACAAACGAATTGGAAATTGTAGTTCCGAAGGGTACAGTAAAAGATACTTATGTACCGGAAGTAAAAGTAAAGGTATCTGATGTACAGAACTTCACTTTGAAACCATCAATTACAGTTGAGGTAACAGATGCTGATTACACATTGACGTATGATGATAAGATTATTACTGGTGGATCAAGTTTGGCTTTGACCGCAAATCTTCTTCCGGCAGACAAGCCTACATCTATGAATTTCATGATGGAAATCCCTTCTCTCTTTGCGAACTATGCAACGATTGTGGACAATGCTAAGAAGGTAGGTGCTACTGTTCAGTTCTCACTGAAAGAGGCGATCACTGGTGTTAGCCTTGCAGATAATGTCTTGAAAGTGGATAATACATACTCTAACCCTGCTCCTGCTAAGGCTATAGTAGTTGTTGCTAAGGTTATTGCTAAAAATGCGGCTGGAGCAGATATCGAATTAGTAACTTCTAAGGAAACAACCTTTACTCTTGCTGATCTTAGTGGTGAATGGACTGCTCCGACTGCTACAACAGTGAAGATTGGTAGTGATAAAGTGGATGCAACTACTCAACTTGCAACAGGAGCTATATGGAAAGCTTCTAATAAAGAGAAAATGTGGGAAGCAGGTAAGGAAGTAAAAGCTGGCGACAAATGGGGAGCAGCTCCATTAGGCATATTCGGATTTGTAGCTCCTACATTTGAATTGGCTGATGCCGCTAATGCTAAATATGTTACTTTAGATAAGAATACGGGTGCTTTGACTCTTACCAATACAGGAAAGCAGTTGAAAGCTGAAGTTAGCATTATTGTTAACATTGTTGCCGAATCACGTTGGGGAACAATTACTAATTATGCTGCTGGTAAAACGGTTACAGTGAAAATAGATCCGACAAAAGAGTCAACTAGTATTCCAGACTAAAAACCCTTCTTCACCTATGTGTGAAAAAGATATTTTTACCCCAGAACAAAGCGAAGGACACAGCTTGTGAAAGTCCATCCTTCCATCTTTGTTCTTCTATTAGAAAAGGGATGCCACCCTAATTTCCCACTGGCATCCCTTTTATCTTTACTCTTGGAACGTCTTTTTTGTTGTACTAGAATCAAATTGCTAGTCCCTCATTTCCCTATAGGTAAAGGAGGCGTTCACAAGATATAGAAAACCCGAGCTTGCGAAAGTCCGGGTTTTTGTTATAAATCGACTTTGATAGCTTTCTCTATAAAAACATCTTCGTTTTCAGTTTTGTTCGTATGATGAGTTTTTAGATGAAAGAATACTTGTATCTTTATTGTCGAATAAATTAATAAATTGAGAAAATGTTGAAAGTAGTAACATTTATGAAGCAAGTAGCCACGGGGCTACAGGTGGAGGGAAACTTCGGTACTGCACACGTTTATCGTAGCAGTCTGAATGCCATCATTGCTTATTGTGGGAAAGCGGACTTCACCTTTGAAGAAGTGAGTCCGGAGTGGTTAAAAGGATTTGAAATACATCTTCGTAGTCGTGGTTGTAGCTGGAACACCGTTTCCACTTATCTGCGTACGTTTCGTGCGGTTTACAATCGTGCCGTCGATCTTGGGAAAGCTCCTTATGTACCTCATCTGTTCCGTTCTGTTTATACCGGTACTCGTACCGATCATAAACGTGCGTTGTGTGATGAAGATATGAAGAAGGTGTTTGCCAAATTGTCTCGTACGTCAGGTGTGCCATTTGCTGTATGTCAGGCGCAAGAGTTGTTCATTCTGATGTTTTCGCTTCGTGGTATGCCGTTTGTCGATCTCGCTTATTTGCGTAAGAGTGATTTGCGTGATAACGTAATAACATATCGCCGGCGTAAAACAGGGCGCCCGTTGTCTGTGACGTTGACTCCCGAAGCGATGATCCTGGTGAAGAAGTATATGAATCGCGATCCCTCTTCTCCCTATTTATTTCCATTGTTGAAAAGCCGTGAAGGAACTAAAGAGGCGTATCGTGAATATCAGTTGGCATTGCGCAGTTTTAACCAACAGTTGATGTTGCTAGGTGAATTATTGGGATTATCCGATAAATTGAGCTCGTACACCGCCCGCCATACCTGGGCTACGACAGCTTATTATTGTGAAATCCATCCGGGTATTATTTCCGAAGCGATGGGACATTCGTCTATCACTGTGACGGAGACTTATCTGAAACCTTTCCGGAGTAAGAAAATTGATGAAGCAAATAAACAAGTTCTTGACTTTGTAAAACGTTCTATTGTAGGTGTAAGTGCTTGGAAATAACTCTGTTACTCTGTAGGTAACGGGAATGAATATCGGTGCAAATATGAGCATATTTCTTAAAACAACCAAACGAAATCATACATTTTTTCTAATAAACTACTCAAAACAGGAATTAATCAAATAAAACACGCGGATTCTTTGTATTAGGGCTTTGTTAACTTCTAAATTTTTGCAAAAGATCTCCTTTCCTCTACTGTCTTTCAGAAGCAGGGGTAAAAATGTTTCATTGTTTATCTTATCATTTCCCAGTATTGACTACTCCCGAAAAGCAGGCACAAAGGTTTCTCCGTTACCTACAGAGTAACGGGCGTGCTATTATTGAAACTTAGTGTTTAATAATATATTATTAATGTAATTTTTAAGTAGTTATGAAGAAAAATTTTGTTAGGGTAATGCTTTTCGGGGCATTGACGCTTGCTACTGTCACTTATGTAGGCTGTAAAGACTATGATGATGACATCGACAATCTGCAAACGCAGATTGATGCCAATGCGGCAGGTCTTGCTGAACTGCAAGCAAAAGTGAATGCAGGTAATTGGGTAACAGACATTAAAAGTATCACTGGTGGATTTGAAATTACTTTCAACAATGGAAATAAATATTCTATTGTGAATGGTAAAGATGGATCTGTCGTTGAAATTGGAGAAAATGGAAACTGGTTTATAGACGGTGCTGATACTGGGAAACCGGCACGAGGTGAAAAGGGTGAGACCGGTGCTACTGGTCCTGTTGGCCCCGAAGGTCCTGTTGGTCCCGAAGGTCCTGTTGGCCCCGAAGGTCCTGTTGGCCCCGAAGGTCCTGTTGGTCCTGAAGGTCCTGTTGGTCCTGCCGGTCCTGCCGGAAAATCTCCTTTTATTGGCGATGGAACAGGTGAATTTGAAAAAGATTATTGGTATTTTTATGATGACGTTACAAATAAATGGGTAAAAGGTGATTATTCGTCAGCCACTGTTTATGCTGTACAGAATGAGGGATTACCTAGCTTCACTCTACATGTAAAAGATAAAACTACTGGAACTGAATTAACAAGTATTTTGCCTACTGCAGCTTTGATTAGTAGCATTGAAGGAGTGAATATTAATAATGGTAAAATCACTACAGGCGGAACAAAGGAACTTAAATTAAGTTATGCTCAATGCAAAGCTGATTTCACTTTTGGTATGGGTGATGAGAAAAAAGAATTTAAGAAAAATGACCTGTTAATAACTAATTCCGGCGTGTTGAATGCGTTGATTAATCCGGTAGGTCCTGACTTTACTGATAGCAAATATCAAATCTATTTGATGAATTCTCAAAATGAAGCTAATTTTGTTATCTCTAAGATCGAACAAAATAAAACTGCAAAACCATTGACACGTGCTACCGAAGCTAAAGTGAATCGTGGTGTTTACGACCTTACTGTTACACTAAAAGATGGTTTGAATCTGGAGAATGCCCTTCCTGCCGATGAAGCATACGCATTCTGTACAAAAGACGCATGGAACAATGAAATAATCTCTGCTTATGATGTTAAAATCAAACCAGAAGCAGTTACAAGTGCTACTAAACTGGTAGATGCAGCAGTGTCCGCAAAAGTTGGTGAGGTACAGGTTTTGGATGACTTGGCAGCTGCAGCTACCACCACTCCTATGGATTTGAGTACAGTCTATGCATATTATTATAAGTTGGCAGCCGATGCTCCTGAAGGTGTAACATTGGGAACGAACGAGGCCGGCAAACAAACCATCACTTCTACCAAAGGGCAAGAAGCAAAGGTTGAAGTCTGCTATATAACTACAAATGGTATTCCTTTTGATGGAGAAGCTCATGAGGGCATTGATTATTCTAGCGTCGGTGGCTCCTCTGCTCCGGCTAAACTGACTGTCACCTTTAAGCAAATAGAAACAAAATCTTTGGCAGCACAGACGGTAGTTTGGAATAAATCAGAAAAATCCGACATTGTTGTGTCAGCAGCTAATATTAAGGCAATCAAAGACGCTATTACAGCTGCTAAACTTGCTAGCTCAACTGCTACGGTTAACGATGGAGACAAAGTGAAGTTCAGTGGTATTGGTGCTTCTGGTGATACTAAATATGATAACCTGAAACTGACAGTAGCCGCTGCATGCAAGGGTACTATGGAAGTCGTATTGACAGTTGACGTCGACGCAACGAAGCAAATTATATTCAAAATGCCGGTAACTGTTGACTATAAGATGCCTGTATTTACAAAAACTTCAGGTATGTGGACTGAAGATGACGAGGTATCTCTTCTGATTAATGAAACTAAGAATGGTGATAAGATTCAGAGCATCAGCCTCGAAAGAGAAATGGGCTCAATCTTTACTACATGGAGCGCTATTACTGAAGGAGTTAATGCAGGTATATACAACAATATTACGTATGCTATAGACAAGAATGGTGAAGATCCTGTAGGAAGTGAATCTAACGGTAAATTCACAGTAGACATGGATCACGCTAAAGACAATATGGCATTGACCGTAAATGTAAATTGTCAACCTAACGATGCTGCTGAACCTGCTTCAATTGCTAACCAAAAGGTGAAATTTATCTCATTATCAAAACTGCTTACATCAACATTTGGTGCAACGGACGCTAAAAAAGGTATCACAACAGCGTATACAGCTGAAACCATAGATGCAGAGATTGATGTACTGGGTGACATTGTATGGAAAGACAGAAAAGGTAAGAATATGTGGCCGACTGCAAATGGTGAAACTTATGACACTAGTGTTTTGACTACCGCTGACGATGTTCTTGCTCTTTATGGATATTCTATTAAGGTAGAACTAAGTGATAAAGTTAACTTCGAGTTTGATGCTAATAAGAAACTGAAATTAACAACAGTTGGTAAGGCCTTGAAGGGTCTTGTGCAAGATTTGGTAGTGACGGTTACTATTACTCCTTCAATCAGCTGGAGCGCAACATCTCCTGCACCTGTGGTGAAGACAGTAACATTCCCTACTGCTCTCTTTGCGGATTAATTTGAAATCCTTTAATGTTCTATTAGATAGTTCCTCTATATTTGCCTCTGGCAGAGGTGGGAGCTATCTCTAGAATGATATAACATAATAGGAGAGCCCGTGCTTGTTGAAGTGCGCTCTCTCCATAAATATGAAACCCTTCTTCACCGAAGTGTGAAGATTATATGTTGAGAAGTGACAAAGCGAAGAGACACAGCTTGTGAAAGTCCATCCTTCTATCTTTATTCTTCTATTAGAAAAGGGATGCCTCCCCACATTTCCCACTGGCATCAGGGCAGACGCATTAAAAATTATTTTCCTGTAAAAGTTGTGACAAATATTTTTC
>OGZD01002043.1_pt1 | contig 13483 bp, 6 predicted proteins | sample 1576701 | NCBI WGS metagenome assembly OGZD01 (sample SAMEA3541487, study PRJEB24748) | human gut metagenome | biome: human gut; feature: human-associated habitat; material: faeces | place: China | collected 2012
AATATGGGCAGGGCATTTTTGATGAGAGATACCTGAATAGCAGTCTTGATATAAATTGGGAGATTCCTTGGGTGAAAGGATTGAAGGCTAAAGCAAAAATGAGTTACGATTTCAGGAATTATAAAAATAAAAATTTTAATCCCAAAGACCCTTATACTTATGAACCGACAGAATCCGGTGAGATAGTAAAGGCAGAAGTCGGTTCTACGGTAGGTAAGTTGAATCAGGAAATGGGGAATAATATTACCAAGGATATGCAATTTTCATTAAACTATACTCGTACATTTGGGAAACATGATATCTCAGCTATGGCTATGTATCAGGCAACTAACCCCAGTTATGAGTGGATGACGGGTTTCCGGGAGTTTATGATAAATTCATTGCCTGTTCTAAATGCAGGTAACGATCTGAAACAGAATAATGGTGGAACGGAAGGTTCTAGTCTGGTAATGGCATTGATCGGTCGTGTGAATTATGCTTATGCGAATAAATATATGATTGAAGGAGTGTTGAGATATGACGGTTCCAGTACTTTTGCTCCCGATAAACGTTGGGGCACTTTTCCTTCAGTGTCTATTGGTTGGAGAATTTCGGAAGAGTCCTTTTTTAAGGAAAACATTTCCTTTATTAGTAATTTTAAGTTACGTGCATCTTACGGTGTGGTAGGTGATCAGGGAGGTTTTTCTCCTTTCCAATATCTCGAAGGATATTATTATCCGAGTGGCAAATACTTGTTTACAGAGAATGTAACGACTATCGGATTATCTTCGAGCGGTATTGCCAATCCGGATCTTACTTGGTTTGAGTCTAAAATAGCTAATATAGGATTTGAACTTTCTATTCTTAATGGATTGTTTACTGCTGAGTTTGATATGTTTAGACGTGATCGCAGTGGACTTATGGCACGTCGGAATCTTACTTTGCCTACTTCTTTCGGAACTGAATTGCCGGAAGAAAACTTAAATTCGGATATGACTAGAGGTTTTGAATTGGTATTGGGACATAATAATACAATAGGGGATTTTACATACGGAGTGAAATCAAATGCTACTATTACCCGGAGTCGTAATAAGTATGTGGAGCGTGCACCGGATTCTAATAAATATACAAACTGGCGTAATAACTCGAATGATCGTAATAAAGATCTCACATGGGGATATACAATGATTGGTCAATTCCGAGATTACGAAGAAATACTAAATTCTCCTGTTCAGGATAGTAATGGAAACAAATCTTTGTTACCAGGGGATTTTAAGTATAAAGATTTGAATGGTGATAACATTATTGACGATAATGATGTTTCTGTTATCGGATTAGGAAATACGCCTTTTATTTATTTCGGGTTAAATTTGACTGCTGCCTGGAAAGGATTTGATGTAAATGTATTGTTTCAGGGAGCCGGAGGACATAAAATTCAGTTGGGCTCTGCATTTTATCAGAGTTTTATGAATGAAGGAAACAGTAACGGTATGGCTATCTGGATAGAACGTTCTCACCGCGTTGATTCAAAAGATCCTGCGAGTGAATGGATTATTGGTAAATTACCGCCGGTGCGGAAGGCCGGATTTGCCAATAACGAAAAGGTAAATTCATATTATCTATTGGATGCGGATTATTTGAGGTTAAAGAATCTGGAAATAGGCTACACTGTTCCTAAGGGCCTGACTTCAAAGATAGGAGTCGATAAGATACGAGTATTCTTTAATGGCAGTAATCTGCTGACATTTACCAAAGGTTGGTTAATGAAGAATATCGACCCGGAAAATAATAACTCTAATGCATGGTATTATCCGCAAGCTAAGATGTATAATTTCGGTTTAAGCTTATCATTTTAAAAACACTATCTGGTATGAAAAAGAATAAATGGATTAATATAATTGTTACGGCGGCAGTACTCTTTTCAACGTCAGGTTGTATGGACTCTTTCAGTGATATAAAGTCGAACAATAAAATACTTCCAAAGGATGTTTGGAACGATCCGGCAGCTATAACGGGCATACTTGCAAATATGTATAATAGTATGATTATTGAGGACTTTAGCTATTTCTATGGAGACTACTCATGGCGTAGCATGGACCTGTCTGCCATGTCGGATGAATGTACGGCGGGATTTCAGAAAGAACCTGCTTTTGATCAATATAATGCAGTTTTTGAGTATCCGGATGAATTTTTAGGTAATTACATTTATATTCAGGGGGATCAGGGAGGAGAAGGAAATGTACGTTCCGTGTATCCAGAATCTTATCGACTGATAAGAAATTGCAATGACTTTCTGGAGAAAATAATCGATGCTCCGATGAATGAGGATGAGAAGAAAACAACAATTGGTGAAGTCAAATTCTTGAGAGCTTGGGTTTATTTTACTTTGGTAAAAAGATATGGTGGTGTACCTCTTATTGATAAACCGCAGCAGTATACGGGTAAAGAATCGTTAGCTGAATTGGAAGTTCCCCGTTCAACGGAAGAAGAAATTTTTCGATTTATTATCAAGGATTGTAAAGAGGCTGCCGAAGCATTACCCGAGGTGCGAACTACTGAAAAAGCCCGAGTGACGAGATATGCTGCTTTGGCCCTTTGTTCACGTGCTGCGTTATATGCTGGTTCTATTGCTAAATATGGTAAAGTGGGACTGGGTAAACTTACTGGTATTGAAAGTTCTAAGGCAGATGAGTTCTATCAAATTGCTTATGATGCTGCGGATTTTATTATTAAAAAAGGACCTTACAAATTATTTAACCAGATACCGGACAAGGAACAGAATTTTAATAAATTGTTCGTTACAAAAGATAATGGAGAATACATCTTCGAGAAACTTTTTGACGTAGCTACGGGATTGGGAAATTCATACGATAAGAAACATTTGCCTTATTCTTATTGCCGTTGGGGATCCATCACTCCTACTTTTGAAATGGTCGAAGCTTTTGAATATCAGGATGGTTCGGAAGGAAAGATAGATATTGGACAGTCATTCGAAACAACGTATGAAATGTTTCAAGGGAAAGATCCTCGATTCTTAGCTTCCATTTATGTACCGGGTTCTTCTTTGTTGGGCTCAACAATGCAGTTTCAAAGAGGATTGATTTTGAAAGATGGTTCCAAATATTATGCCCAAAGCGCTCCCGGTCCTTCTTACTTGTTGGAGACATATATTGATCCTGAAACACAACGTAAAGATACCATTTTTGGTAAAGATGGAGGTACATATACAGGAGATGCTTCGAAAACAGGATTCAATATTCGTAAGTTTGTCAATGAGAATCTGAAGACTGAAGCACAATGGGATTTCGGCAAGACCGAAACATCTTTCCCGATTTTCAGATTGGCTGAAGTCTATCTGAATCTAGCTGAGGCTGCTGTGGAAATGGGTAAGTACCAGACTGAAGCTTTTGAGGCTATTAAAAAAATACGGGATAGGGCTGGAGTGGTAACTCCTTTTGCGGTAGTGGATGTGGAGAAAGTAAGGCACGAACGTCAGGTGGAATTAGCTTTTGAAGGGCATCGCTTTTGGGATATGAAAAGGTGGCGTATTGCACATCTACCGGTAGAGCAGGGTGGTCTTAACGGTTTCCGTGGGGCAGGGCTACATCCCTTCTTTGATTTGCGTATTCGAAAGTACGTGTTTGAAGTTGCTAATGATTTGCCTAAACGGCAGCGTGTCTTTACAGAGAAAAACTATTATACTAAATTCTCAGGAAATGATATGAATTCAAATCCTAGTTTGATTCAGAATCCGGAATTTCTAAACTAAACTCAATTTGTAAGTTATGAAAACTAAATATTTAATAGGAATCATTGTTCTAATAGGAGGTATACTGGCAGCATGTGAAAAGGATAATTATGATGCACCGAATGGTGGATTGTATGGGTTAATCATTGATCAGCAGACGGGTAAACCTGTGCCATTGCCGGTAGAAGGTTCAACGGGAACGATTATTAGAATCATGGAGATTGGAACAAAAGCTACACAGCCTGTAGGGTTTTACGCTAAGCAGGATGGATCGTATGCTAATACAAAAGTTTTTAATTGTGATTATTCTGTTACTGCAACCGGTCCGTTTCAAACTGTAGGAGAGTATACAACCACAGTAAAAGGACAGACGAAACTGGATATTATTGTTATTCCGTATTCTCGTATCGAAGCATCGGCTGAAGCGAATGGAGAAGTAGTTACTTTAAGCTACAAGGTGAGTAAGAACGATCCGGCTTATAAATTGACGGAGGTATATGCTTATTGGGATTATCAGAAGTTGGTTGATGATGTAAGTAGCCATTATAGCCGGAAACTAACGGAAAGTACTGGTAGTGAGAATGGGACATTTACTTTTAATTTAGCAACAGATAATACTTATCAAACTAATAAGTATAAAATACAGGTAAATGGTAACAGGGTTTATTTCAGGATCGGAGCCAAGACAAACGGATATGTCAATTACAGTGAAGTAATGGAAGTAACAATCAATACGGGAGAATAAACAACATGAAAACAAAAATATATCATCTGCTGGTATGCATAGCAGGATTACTCTGTCTGTACGCTTGTGACGACGAGAAAAATAATTCGGAAGTTGTAATGCTTCCTCGGATCATGACTGTGGCTCCGACGGATATCAAAGCCACATCTGTATTGGCTGGCGGACACGTAATGTCCGATGGAGGTGGAAATATAACAGAAAGGGGAGTCTGCTGGGCTACAACTGAAAGCCCGACAACTGATAATGACAAGAAACTTTGTGGAACAGGAAAAGGGACATTCCAACATGTTATCACAGGGCTGGTTCCTGGTAAAACCTATAACATACGTGCCTTTGTCACTAATGAGAAAGGCGTGGTTTATGGTGAAGAATATACCATAACGACAAAGAATCCGACATTGGCAACTGTTGTATCGGCACATGTGACTAATGCTTTTGGTGCTACTGCGATCAGTGGTGGAAATGTCACAAAGGATGGTGATGATGTCATTTCTGCTCGTGGTGTCTGTTGGTCTACGGATCATAATCCTACTATTGAAGATAATAAGACTGTAGACGGAACAGGCACAGGTGAATTTATCAGCACATTGACAGGACTGACTCCGGAAGTAACCTATTATCTGCGTGCTTATGCAACTAATTTTGCGGGAACTGCTTATGGAGAGGAAATTTCATTCTCTACTATACAGCCTGTATTGCCGACATTATCAACTTTATCTGTAACGGATATCACATCTACTACTGCAAAATCTGGAGGTAATGTTACTTTGGATGGAGGAGCGGCTGTCACAGCCCGAGGGATTTGCTGGTCTACTACAAAGGAACCTACTTTAGCTGACAATTATACTGTAGATGGGGCAGGAATGGGAGCGTTTAGTAGTGAACTTTCCGGATTGCAGGCTGGTAAAGTTTATCATGTACGAGCTTATGCAACTAATGAGATTGGTACACAATATGGAAATGAGATTTTGTTTACTCCGTCTTATGTGGATGATGGATTGGATATGATATTAATGGAGTCCGCTACTTTCCTAATGGGAGGCAATGATGGAAATGAATCAGGACCTACATTTCTGGTAAGCGTTCCGGCATTTTATTTGTCAAAAGTGGAAACCACGCAGAAGTTATGGGTAGAAGTGATGAATTACAATCCTACTTGTACGGATTGTCCTTCACCAGTGGATGATTATTATCCCGTATCGAATATAACCTGGTATGATGCTATCGTATTCTGTAACAAGTTGAGTTTTTTGAAGGGATTGTCTCCATGTTATTCTATTAACGGAGAAACAGACCCGGATAATTGGATATACCAAAATAATATTGAAGAACGTGTCGTGTGTGATTGGAACGCTAAAGGATATCGTTTGCCTAATGAGGCAGAATGGGAATATGCAGCCGGAGGCGGTGCAGAGCACAGAACGAAATATGCAGGAACCGATGATTATTCAGAACTTCAGTTATATGGATGGATCGAAGGTACTACTGACAGCTTGAAGAAAATTGCAACTAAACTACCGAATAGCTTAGGTTTCTATGATATGAACGGTAATGTAGCAGAGCACTGTTGGGAATGGCATACTGCATATACGGAAACTCCGAAGAATTATCCGAATGATATTCCTGTTCAATGGGGACAGTATGCCAAGATAAAACGTGGTGGTTCTATTTGGAATTGGGGTGGAACCGTATATCTGACATATTCGCGTTGGGTACAGCCTCCTAGTGAAAGGGCGTGGCCTACAGGATTAAGATTGGCTAGAACAAAATAAAATGATAAACATCGGAACACTAAGGTATAGAGGTATTTTCTGTACCTTGTGTTCCACAAAAAAATGGATTATGCGAAGAAAAAAAATATATCTGCGAACCTCTGCGTTATTGGTCTTGATAATGCTGTCTACTGGAACCTTTGCCAAAGATTATATATTGCATTCGCCGGATCACCGGGTATCAGTAACAATTGGGATATCGGATTCGATTGGTTTCAATGTGATAATGGATGGAAAATCGATTGTTAAGCAGGCGAAGATTGCTTTTTTGACAGATATGTCTGCGGATAAAAGATTAAAGGTAAGAAAGGTAAGCCGTTCATCTGTAAATACTGTCCTACATCCGGTGGTATCCCAAAAGGCTTCAATGATAGCTGATATATATAATCAACTACGAATAGATTTTTCCGATCGTATTTCTTTGGAATGGCGGGCGTATGATAACGGCGTTTCGTGGCGTTGGTTATCTAATATAAAGGGTGAATATAAGGTCACGGATGAAGTTGCCGAATTTATGTTCAATAAGAAAGATGTTGTTTGGTATCCGGGAGAAAAAAGTTTTTATTCAGGTAATGAACCAAAGTTTACGAAATGTACTTTAGAGAATTTGGGAGCTAAAAAACTAGCTTGTCTTCCTGTCCTTTTTGATATCAATGGGGTAAAAGTGTTAATAACGGAAGCAAACTTATTGGATTATGCGGGTATGTGGCTTGAAAGTTCGATAGGAGGAAAACTAAGGGCTATTTTTCCTCATTATCCGAAAGAGAAGGAAATAAAAGGGGACAGGGATGAATACGTACATTCTCGGGAGAATTTTATAGCTTGGTATTCTTCACCGACAGAGTTCCCGTGGCGGGTGATAGCTCTTGCAAGAGAAGATAAGGACTTGTTGAACAATACACTTGTTTATCAGCTTGCAACTCCGGCAAAGGATGATTTTGCATGGGTGAAACCGGGAAAGGCGTTGTGGGATTGGTGGAATAACTGCAATATCTACAAAGTCGATTTCAAAGCTGGGATGAATACTGAAACCTATAAATACTTGATTGATTTTGCAGCATCGAACGGGCTTGAGTATGTAGTGCTGGATGAAGGATGGTATGATTTGTCTGATATCATGAAGCTTTCCCGGGATATTGATATGGATGAACTTTCAGCGTATGGCAGATCTAAGAATGTGGGTCTTGTTTTATGGTGTACATGGGTACGGCTAGATGAGAAACTGGATGAGGCGTTGAAACAATTTTCGAAATGGGGCATTAAAGCCATAAAAGTTGATTTTATGTCCCGTGATGATCAGGAAATGGTTGGTTTTTATACGAGAGTCTCCAGAGAAGCGGCTAAGTATAAATTGTTAGTCGATTTTCACGGTTGCTATAAACCTACGGGATTGTATCGCACGTATCCTAATGTGGTGACATTTGAAGGTGTTTATGGGCAGGAACAGTGTAAAGGCGATCGTGATAAAGCTATTAATCCTGACCATAATCTGATATTGCCTTTTAATCGTATGGTTGCAGGACCTATGGATTATACGCCAGGTGCGATGGAGAACGCTCATAAACAGGAATGGTATCCTAATTGGAATGAACCGATGAGCATAGGTACGCGTTGTCATCAATTGGCTATGTATGTTGTGTATGAAAGTCCGTTACAAATGTTGTCGGATAGTCCTACAAAATATCTTGCAGAACCAGAATGTATGGAATTTCTGCGAACAGTTCCTACTGTCTGGAAACAGACTATTCCGTTGGATTGTAAAGTTGGAGAATATGTTTCAATAGCAAGACAGGCGTTTGATGGACAATGGTATATTGGGTGTATGACAAATTCAGACTCTCGGGAGCTTTCTATAAAACTTGATTTTTTACCTGAAGGAGAATATCAAATCAAGATTTGGAAAGATGGCATAAATGCCACGCGTAATGCTAAAGATTTCTCAATAGAAACGATACAAGTGAATAAGAATACTGTATTACCCGTTCAAATGGTATCTGGAGGGGGATATGCAGCAATGATCCGTAAACATTAAAATTATGAAGAACTTATTATCTGCTTTCTCTTTATCTTTTTGTTTGAGTGCTTGTTCAGTACATTCAAACGTCGAGAGTAATACTCAGTACGTTGATCCGTTTGTCGGTGCAGCTGAGTTTGGGCATTGCATTCCGAATGCTTGTTTTCCGTTTGGGCTTATTCAAGTAGGACCACAAAGTGGTAATTGTTCGTGGGACTATACAGGAGGGTATCAGTATAAAGATACAGTACTCTATGGATTTTCTCAAACACGAGTGAATGGTACCGGTTGTCCTGATCTGGGTGATTTGTTGATGTTGCCATATACGGGCGATATGGAGCAGAAAGAATATGCTAGTGGTTATCAGAAAAAGAACCAGTTTGCTGAACCGGGATATTATATGGTATATCTCGATGATTATGAGGTGAATGCCGAGATGACAGCTAGCCCGCATGTTGCGATACATCGTTATACTTTTAATACTAATGATTCGGCTCGGTTACTGATTGATTTTCAAAATGGAATGGTAGGTGATGAAAATACTTTTCATCAATATGTGCTGAATGCGGAACAACTTTTCGAATCGTCGACCCGCATTGTAGGCTTTGCTCGTACTAAATCTTGGATTGAGCGTTGTTATTATTATACGATTGAATTTAATAGGCCTTACAAACAAAAGCATAAGCTTCCTTTACGTGATATTCGGGAACAAGCTCCGCGTTATGTACTTGATTTTGATTTGAAGAAGGGGGAGGAGCTGTTGGTGAAGGTAGCGCTTTCGTCAGTTAGTATTGAAGGTGCAAAGAGAAATCTGGAAACTGAATTGCCCGGTTGGGATTTCAATGCAGTCAAGCAAGTGGCTCATAAGGAGTGGCATAAGTTTTTATCGCGAATAAATGTGAAAGGTACGACTGAACAGAAAAGAATATTCTATACGGCAATGTATCGATTATTTATTCAACCTAACAATATAGCTGATACTGACCAACCAACATTTTATAGTACGTTATCTCTGTGGGATACTTACAGGGCTGCGCATCCATTATATACTATTGTTTCGCCTGAAATAGTAAATGACTTTGTGAATTCTATGTTAAAGCAATTTGATACACAAGGCTTTTTACCAATCTGGGCTTTGTGGGGCGGAGAAACTTACACTATGATTGGAAATCATGCTGTGCCTGTTATTGTGGATGCTTATCTGAAAGGTTTCCGTGGTTTTGATGTGGAGAAAGCATACTCTGCTATAAGAACATCTTTGCTTACAAATTTGCCTAAATCAAATTGGGATGTTTATGATCAATATGGATATCTGCCGTTTGATATCATAAAAGATGAGAGTGTGTCGAGAACATTGGAATCATGTTTTGATGATTATTGTGCCGCACAATTAGCTAAAGCTCTTGGTAAAGAAGATGATTACCGTTTCTTTACTCAACGGGCTGGTTACTATAAAAACTTATTTGACAGAGAAGCCGGTCTGATGCGGCCGAAGGACTCAAAAGGAAACTGGCGGACACCGTTTGATAAATTAGTTATATCACATGAGAGCACTTCTGGAGGAGATTATACAGAAGGAAATGCCTGGCAATATACATGGCATGTTCAGCACGAGCCTGATAGTTTGATTAATATGTTGGGAGGAGAAGATGCATTTATTACTAAATTGGATTCTCTTTTTATATTGAAAGAAGTGGTGCATAATGAAGGTTTTTCTTCGGATGTGACCGGCCTGATCGGGCAATATGCTCATGGGAATGAACCTAGTCATCACGTGGCTTATCTGTATAGAATGGCTGGTAAACCTTCAAAGACGGAAGAACTGGTGAATTATATTTGTAAGACAAAATATCTTGATCGTGTTGATGGACTTTGTGGTAATGATGATTGTGGACAAATGTCTGCTTGGTATGTCTTTTCTGCTATGGGATTCTATCCGGTAAATCCTTGCGGCGGAGAATATATTTTGGGTGCTCCACAACTTCCGAGAATTACAATTGAATTGGGAAATAATAAGCGATTTGTTGTTGAGACCGTGAATTACTCTCTTGAAAATATTCATGTGAGAAAGATAGAACTGAACGGTAAAGAACTGACTGGAAATAGTATTTCGCATAAAGATATAATGGAAGGTGGTATTTTAAAATTTTATATGATGAAATAGTAATATAAGAATTAACTTGTAATATTAAAAAAGTATTATGGTACATATATTAGATATATTTGTTTCTATCGCAATGTCTACCATTCTGTTTTTAGCAGGGTGTAGCGATAAAGCGGTTAAAGACAATGAAGGAAATGGTGGAAGTGACAATGATGGTGACGAACCGGTTGAGACTGAATATCTTCAATTATATCCGGCTCCTGGCAATTTGGCACAGAATGTAATTGGAATGGACCATTCTGTTTGGGTGAACGATCAGTCTTGTTTTGTTTATCGTACGGAAGCCACAGGCGGAGGTGATTATGGAAGCGTATATCCTGAATATGCTTATTTCGATTTTAAAGGTTCGGTTGCGATAAAAGTAAAACCTAACTATTCTGTTAGTTCTGTTGAGATTCTTCCGTCAAGAGCACAAATAGTTCCTAAAGTGAATGGTAGTGAGATTTCTTTTGCTATTCGTGAGCCGGGACAATATTTTGTTAAGATCAATGGTGATTCAGAAAATGGTAGTAGTGCAACTAAGAATCTTTATATTTTTGCTAACCCTCCGGAAATAGATGCTCCTTCGAAAGATGACCCTAATGTCGTATATTTTGCTCCTGGAGTTTATGAGCATAAATTTTATAAACTCGAAAGTAATAAAATATATTATATTGCAGGAGGAGCTTTTGTATATGGTCGTTTTTATGGGGTGGAACTTCAGAATGTCACTATTCGCGGGCGTGGTGTGATTTGTGGAGAACATCTGACTAGCTTGGGGGATGAAGGACGTATTGTTTGTATTAATAAGAAAAGTAATAATATTAAAATCGAAGGTATTAATGTGATGCATCCTAAAGTTTGGACTATTGCCATGTATCAAAGTAATAACATACATATAGATAATGTACATACAATATCTCATGGGATGAGTTCGGATGGCTGTGATATAACGGGTTGCCATGATGTACTGGTTGAGAATAGTTTTTTTCGGGGGCATGATGATATATTGGCTGTCAAGGCAAGAGATTTTATAAACGAAATGCCCGTCCCTCAAACTTGTGAGAATGTAACTTTTCGAAACTGTGTAGTTTGGTGTGATTCCTCTAATCCCATGACAATAGGTTATGAAACCAATCAGGACATTCGTAATATTCGGTATGAGAGGATAGATGTTCTTAATATTTCACGTCCGAATGTGTGGCAGCTGGAAGCTGTAATGGCTATTGAACCTCATAATGAGGGAGTAGTCGATGGGGTCGTTTATAAGGATATTCGTGTAGATGTGAAAGTTCCTCAGAATAGTCTGTTTCGTTTTGTAGTAGATGAAGGGACAGGAACTATACGAAATGTCAGAATTGAAGATGTGTACATTAATTATGGAGGAACTCTTGGAGGTATCATTTATGGAACAACTCAAGCGGAAGTTTCTGGTGTGGATTTTATAAATGTGAGAAATAGTGAAGGCCTTTCTTTAGCTGAAGATAAAGTGACGACAAATGTTTATACAAGTAATATAAATGTGTCTCCTAATTTGAAGAATGGAACATGGGTAGGTGAAGTTTGGGATTTTTCAACAGAGTTTAGTGGATTCAGTAGTGAGCAAGGACGTTTCAATTGGTATTATAAATATTTGGATGGCAGTGAGATGAAAGAACTTTTGTGGAATAGTTCCCGTAATTTTTGGGATGTTGACACATATTGTTACATTGGTTGGCAACGTACGGACACTAATCCTGTACGTAACTTCCCACAAATGGCTGCTGCTATGCACCCGGATGTCAATAAACAACCTATTTTGATATGGAAGGCTCCAGCTTCGGGTAAAATTCTGGTTCGTGGAAAGGTACGTCGTCCGGGTACTTGTGGAGACGGAGTTGATGTATCTGTCAGAAAGAACTATCAGATTCCGTTTTGGAGTATGACAATAGAAAGCTCCAATCAAAATTTTGTAGATATGGGAACTAATACGGTTTCGGTCAATAAAGGAGATGAAGTTCAGTTTATGGTATCCATGAGAGGAGATAATGGATGTGATAATACAGAATGGCTCCCTGTTATAGAGTATCTTTCGTTGGAATAGGAAGATTGTTTTGAGGATTTAATAGATATTACCTTTATCGTCTCAGTAATACTGTAACGGTAAAGGTAATATTCTATAATGTTAAGTGAAAGATCAGAACCATTTGATCTTTCTGAATATCACAAACGCCAGCGTGGACAATCCGATAGAGAAGAGTACAATCAAAGAAAAAGCAAAGGGCACTTCTTCCAGATGAATATCTACGTTCATGCCATAAAAACTGGCAATCAATGTAGGGAGCATTAAGACGATAGACAAGCTGGTCATACGTTTCATGATAGTATTCACATTGTTTGAGATAATGGAGGCGAAGGCGTCCATTGTCCCAGTGAGAATGTCGCTGTAAATGTTCACCGTATTGAGTGCTTGTTTCAATTCGATGATAACGTCTTCCACTAACTCTTTATCCAGAAAATCCGTATCTTGGAAAATAGTCTTAAGTTTACCTATCATCACTTCATTGCCACGAATGGAGGTGTTGAAGTAAACCAAGGTTTTCTGCAATCTCATCAGACGGAGTAGGTCTTCATTACGGATGCTGCGTTCCAACTCCTTCTCTGCTGCACTGATATCTATATTGATTTGTTTCAGATATTTCAGGAACCATACGGCGGAAGAGTAAATCAACCGGAGAATCAGATCGAGTTTATTACGGACTACAATACCTTTCCTACGGGTATGTTCGATGAAATCCGGTAGTAAATCGGTGTTATGGTAACATACGGATACTATAATCTCGTTGTTTGTGATTATGCCGATAGGTACAGTGGCGAAAGGCAGGCTTCCGTTCTGCTTGTTTTGCACAGGGATACGCAGGATCGTTAACAGCCAGTTACCTTCCGTATCCGTACGCGGACGTTCATCCGTGTCGGCTATGTCATCAAGAAATGATTCGGGTACGTTGAGTGTTTTAGTCAGAAATTCAAAGTCATCATTGTTCGGGCATACTACGTTTACCCAGCTATTAGGAAGCCATTGTGCTTTTTCCACAAAGCCGGC
>OGZD01002066.1_pt1 | contig 13328 bp, 8 predicted proteins | sample 1576701 | NCBI WGS metagenome assembly OGZD01 (sample SAMEA3541487, study PRJEB24748) | human gut metagenome | biome: human gut; feature: human-associated habitat; material: faeces | place: China | collected 2012
CCGGGCCCTTCGGGGCAACCATGAACACCGGGTGATCCTCAGACGGCTTGATGTAGCCGTAGTGAATGTTGAAGCCATGAGCGAACGCAACAGCAGCACCCGGCTTGATGTTGGGCTCGATGTCGTTGGCCCAGATGGTGCGCTGGTACTGGTCGGGGGCCAGAATCATGATCACGTCGGCCTCGGCGGAAGCCTCGGCCACGGACTTGACCTCGAGGCCCTGCTCCTTGGCGAAGTCGACCGACTTGGAGGTCGGACGCAGGCCGACGACCACGTCGACACCGGAATCGCGAAGGTTCAGCGCGTGGGCGTGGCCCTGGGAGCCGTAGCCGATGATTGCGACCTTCTTGCCTTCGAGAACAGAGAGATCACCGTCGTTCTCATACCAGATCTGTGCTGCCATTATTGGCACTCCTTTTCAGTAGTGGGTTGTGGCGCCGCTGGGCGCCGGGGGTATCTACGGTGTGCAGATAAGTCCTGTTTTGCGAGGATTGTGTCCTTCAAACCGAGTTCAATCCTACCGAGAACGCCGTCGCAGCCCCGCTGGAGTCCACAACGTGAGCTAGGTCACTATTGGAGTATGGACAGCCGTGTGCAGAGAACGATTCTCGATAACAACTCTGCACCCTTTTGAACAGAATCGCACAATCCCACATATGGGGAAAGGCTGAGATATCAACGACCTTGCATATTCGGTGTTCGTTTGCCTGCAAGAAATCAGCGCATAGTTGTTATTGAGAATGATTCGCTGCGCGCAACAACACAAAACCGCCGCTCCCGTATGGGCGGGAACGGCGGTTTGCTAGCTTAAATCCCCTTCAGGGGCGACAATCACTGAACCTGGGTACGAGCAATCTTGCCGTTGAAGGACTCGGTCTCATCCTTGTCCTTGGCCTCGGCGTTATTCCAGGAGAACATGGCGCGCAGCTTCGGGCCAACGGTCTCGAGGTGCGGGTGAGAGTACTCTTCCTGCAGCTTCTTGAACTTCGGGGCGCCAGCAGCCTGGTCATCCATGAACTCCTTGGCGAAGGAGCCATCCTGAATGCGCTTGAGCTGATACTGCATGCGCTTCTTGGTCTCCTCGGTGATGACGGTGGAGGTGTAGTCGCCGTACTGAGCGGTGTCAGAGCAGGACCAACGAGCCTTGTTCAGACCACCCTCGTTAGCGAGGTCGACCAGCATCTTCAGCTCGTGGAACACCTCGAAGTAGGCGATTTCCGGCTGGTAGCCAGCCTCGGTCAGCACGTCGAAGCCGAGGTCGCACAGGTGGTTGATGCCGCCCATGAGGACGTCCTGCTCACCGAACAGATCGGTCTCGGTCTCCTCGGTGAAGGTGGTCTTGATGGCGCCTGCACGCAGAGCGCCCAGAGCCTTGGCGTAAGCCAGGCACAGCGGCCAGGTCTTGCCGTCCGGGTCCTGCTCAACAGCAACGACGACCGGGACACCACGGCCAGCGGCGTACTCACGACGAACGATGTGGCCCGGGCCCTTCGGGGCAACCATGAACACCGGGTGATCCTCAGACGGCTTGATGTAACCGTAGTGGATGTTGAAGCCGTGGGCGAAGGCCAGGGCAGCGCCCGGCTTCAGGTTCGGCTCAACGTCCTTCTTGTAGACGGCTGCCTGGTACTGGTCAGGCAGAAGAATCATCACAACGTCAGCCTCAGCGACGGCCTCACCAACCGGTTTGACCTCAAGGCCCTGCTCCTTGGCGAACTCCACGGACTTGGAGGTAGGACGCAGGCCGACGACCACGTCGACACCGGAGTCACGCAGGTTCAGCGCGTGGGCGTGACCCTGAGAACCGTAGCCCAGGATAGCCACCTTCTTGCCATCGAACACGGACAGATCGGCGTCCTTCTCGTACCAGATAGTTGCTGCCATTTTTGGCGCTCCTTTTATTTATTTGTTTATTTATGGGGTTGAATTTTTCTTGCGTTCTGCGGGGTTTCGCTGAGCGATATTCTGTTGTGGCTTTCCTTGTGGGCTTTTCCGATATGCAGGTTTAGTCCCGTCGCATCGGAAAAGCCCTGTAGGGGTTCACTTAGTGGAATTAGGGGTTTTCACGTTGTGAACATCGTCACTTGGTAAAGTCAACGTCCTTAGTCTCCTTGCAGGTGAGCACGGAGACGAGGCAGCACACGGCCATCACGGCAAGGTAGAGGCCCACGGAGTGGACGCCCCAGTGGGAGCTCAGCCAAGTGGCGATGGTCGGCACGAAAGCCGCGCCGACGATGGCGGCCAGGTTGTAGCCGATGCCGGAGCCGGAGTAACGCACGTTGGCGTCGAACAGCTCAGGCAGGAAGGCGCCGATCGGGCCGAAGGCGATGCCCATCAGGGCAAAGCCGACGCACAGGAACACCATGTTGGCGAAGAAGTTCTTCTGGCCGACCAGACCACCGTCCAGCAGGAACGGGAAGAGTACGGCGAACACCACAAGTGCGCAGGAGGAGAAGGTCAGCACGCGACGGCGGCCGATCTTGTCCGCGTACAGGCAGGACAGCACGATGAACAGGGCGAACACGCAGATGGAGATCATGAGCATGAGCAGGTATTCCTGGTTGGTGAAGCCAAGGTTGCCGCCGCCTTCGCCCTGCTCCTTGGTGCCCCAAGCGAGGGACCAGGTGGCGAGCGTGTAGAACAGCGTGTAGGTCACGGCCACGAGGAAGGTGGCCTGCAGCACCTGACGCCAAGACTTGCGGAAGACCTCGGTCAGCGGGGACTTGACGACCTTCTTCTGCTCCTGAGCCATACGGAAGATCGGGGTCTCCTCCATGTGAACGCGAACCACGAGGCCGACGATCACCAGGATGGCGGACAGCAGGAACGGCACACGCCAGCCCCAAGCCAGCATCGCGTCCTGATTGTTGAAGGATTCGAGCACGAAGTAGGTGCCGTTGGACAGGAAGAAGCCGATCGGGGCACCGAGCTCCGGGAAGGAGCCGTACAGTGCGCGCTTGTCTTCAGGCGCGTTCTCGGTGGCGACCAGTGCCGCGCCGGACCATTCGCCGCCCAGGCCGATGCCCTGGATGAAGCGCAGCAGGCAGAGGATGGCGACTGCGCCAACGCCGACCTGATCGTAGGTGGGCAGGCAGCCAATCAGGAAGGTGCCGACACCCATGGTCATCAGGCTGACGACCAGCGTGGTCTTGCGGCCCATGCGGTCACCGAAGTGGCCGAAGATCAGCGAGCCCAGCGGGCGGGCGATGAAGGCGATGGCGAAGGTCAGCAAGCTCATCAGCAGTGCGACGGTGGGGTTGTCCTTCGCGGAGAAGAAGATGTGCGGGAAGTAGTTTGCCGCGGCGGTGCCGTAGGCGTAGAAGTCATAGAATTCGATGGCGGTACCGACCATCGATGCGGCGATCACGGTCTTGACCGAATCGCGTACCAAGGTAGCGGCTTTACCTGCCGCCTGCCCTAAGCCAGTCTCTTCGACTGCTGCAGTCATTGTTACTCCTGTTTTGCTCTCGTTCACTCTCATTGGCGGGCGATTATTTCGTCTCACAGGGAGGTTGTTGTTCTGTTGCTGTGTTGTTGCCGTGTACTGTCCGCTACCGTTTCCGTCTGCGGGATTCTGCCGTAAGCCTTGTGAGCGCAACAAAAAAAGCCCCGCATCTTGCAGGGCCTTACCGATTGTGTCAGCTTGATTGGCCCTGCCTTCGTTGACGGGGCTTCAAGCATCAATGCCGAATTAGTCCGCCAGCGAAGACGGGCTAATAATTCGTGCGGATACAAACGCAGAAGCATTGAATCCAGTCATCGCGTGGCCTCCTTTCGGTATCTTCTCGGGCCGTTCGACCCGAACTGGAATGTAAACATAGGTTTGTATGTCTTGCCAATCCAGCAAGGGTTCACATTGTGGACATTGTGACGTAGGAGTCATGTGAGATGGGTGACTGTGGGCGGCCGTGACTCGGCTCCCCTCAGTCGCCTACGCCGCCAGCTCGGCCGCAATTACAGACGGGCTACCGCCCGCAGTCTGCCTGCTCGCCTCCCGGCTCGCCTTCGCCTACAAACAGTCCACCGGACTGTTTGCTTCACAGCTCAGCCTCAGAGAGGGGAGCCAAGATAGGAGTCACCGGGTGGTTTCGCCGGGGATGAGGGCTACGGGGATGACTTCTTCGGGAGTGGGTTGGGTGTCAACGTCCGAAGCGCTATCGTTCTTGGACGGAGAGGCGGGGCCACCGTCGGCGGCGATCTGTGAGTCCATGCGGACGGCGAGCGCGGCGGCGATGGCCGGGAAGTCCTGTCGAATCGCGGTCAGGCGTTTGCCGGCGGTTTCGGCCATGAGAGTGCCGTCATAGGCGATGACTTGCAGATCAGCAGGCACCTCGATACCCCGTCGTGAGGCTTCCTGCAATGCCACGGATGCCACCACATCGGAGCCGACGATGGCGTCGACATCAGGATACTGTTCGAAAATGGCGCATGCGGTGGCTTCGTGGGCGGCGATGTCGGCCACGGCGCCGGCTTCCACGTAATCGCAGGCAATGCCCGCATCGGCCAGCAGACGCTCGACGGTGAGATGGTAGCGAATCGTGGGGAACGTGGTGGCCGCAGCGAACTGGGAGCGCGGGCCGCCGACGAGCACCACGTGGCGCGCTCCGGAATCGATGAGCTGGCGAGCAATCAGACGGCCTCCCTGTTCATGATCAGACCGGACGACCGGCACACCCTCACCGAGCGTGCGGTCGAAAGCGACAATTGGCCGATGGATGGAGGTCCAGTAGTCGGCCGGATGCTCGGTGTGGGCCGCCATGATGATGCCGTCCATCATGTGCCGCTGGAGCATGTCGATGTACTCGCTCTCGCCCTTGTCTGTATCGGCGGTGGAGCAGAGCAGGGTTTTGAGGTCGCGCGCGGCGAACTCGCGCTGCAGATGCGCGGTGAGTGTGGAGAAGAACGGGTGGGCGATGGTCGGCATGATCACGCCGATGGTGTTGGTGCGGTTTCGGTAGAGGTTGCGGGCCAGCTCGTTGGGAATGTAGTTGAGCTGGCGCATCGCGGACTCGACTTTGGCACGCATATCGGCCGAGACGTAGCCGGTGTTGTTGACCACCAACGAAACGGTGCTTAAGGACACCCCTGCCGCTTTGGCTACGTCGCGCATGCCGACCATGGTTTTGCTCCCCTGCGAGTACTGGACTGGATCACTGCTGACCAGTGTACTCGAACCGGTTTATTATTCGGCAGATTTGGTGGTGAGGGTGACGATTCCGGCCAGCAGCACCATGACGATGGCGGACGGGAAGAGCAGGTAATAGCCGAAGCTATGCTCGAAGGCGTTCACCAGTAGCGCGCCGATGATGGCGGCGAGCGCCAGACCGGCCGAGTTGGCGAGCGCATAAATGCCGAGGTCGTGGCCGGCTCGGCGCGGGTCGGGCAAAGAGTCCATCACCAGTTCAAGTCCGAGCGAATCATAGACGCCAAAGGCGAATCCGGAAATCAACGCAAACAGCAGCATGCCGTTTTCACGGGCAGTGCCGGTGGACCAGACGCCAAGGCCCCATGCGAGCGCCAAACCAGCGGCATACAGCAGGCAGGCACCGGCCACCACACGGGCCACGGGAATGTTCTTTTCCTCGATTCGCTCGGAAATCGGCCCGGCGGCCCAGGAGGCGAGCGCGGCACCGATCAATGTGGCCACAGCCATACCGGCAATGAGGAATCCGGCCGGAATGGTCAGCGGCGCGGACGTAAGTACCACGGCCTTGCCATAAACCCAGAAACGTACGAGATACCACAGAAACACACCGGTCAGCCCAACACCGGCCATCATGCACGTACGGGCGGCGAACACCCGGGAGAACTCGGGAGCGTGGGCCGGCGGGCGCAATTGGTCAAGTACCTGACTGCGGTCAAAAAGCTGGTTCGGCTGCTCAGCGCTAGAAGGCTCCTTGGGCAGAATCAATACGGTGGCAATACCGGACACTGCAAATAGCACGGCGGTGTAACTAAACGGCGCAAACGAATTGAACATCACACCAAGCGCACCCATGCACACGCCAAGCGCTTGGCCGAGCATCACACCGATGCCATGCCAGCGTTCGATGCGAGGGCGGAACTTGTCGGGCACCCGTTCGCTGATGGCGCTGGTCAACGGCACGGAAAGCATCGCATAGGCGAACTGTAGGAACACCCAGAAAATACAAAGCACAATGATGCCGATATTCTGCCCCAGAATCAGCGTGATCAGCGCGCACAGCAGACCTCCGCCAACCATCCACGGGGTACGACGGCCCAATGGCGTGCGTGTGCGGTCGGACAACACTGAAATCAGCGGCATCGCAAACATGGAGGCCACTACGCCGACAATCACCAACACGGCCAGGGGCATCGCCAATTCGGTGGCGACGGGCAACGGGCGGCCAGTGGCCGGATTGATGGCGATATGACCGGCAACAGCAGTGTCATAGCCGAACGTACGCGCAATCGCGTTGGGCATGGCAATGGTGTTCAACGCCACCCAAGGTGCGCCGACCAGAATTGAAGCAGCGAAGAAACCCCAGTTGAGTCGGGAGACCTGACCTGCGGTAGGGCGTTGGCCATTGACGGCGACCATGGGATCGCGCATGTCGAGGTAGGCGGACGACATATCCGGCGCGGGAGTGTCCACACTGGCGGCTGCAGCAGCGGCTGCCGAAGAACCGGCGGAAGCCAATCGCACAGCCTGGGCCTCAGGCTGGTCCGCAGAGGCTTCGGGCGGGCGGCGGCGATTCTTGATGGCCAGTCTGGCCACGGCGGCTTTGTCTTCGGGACTTAGGACCTTGTCCAAATCCGGGCGATCATCAATACCCGGACGCACATACGGTTCCAACATGATGCTGCTCTTTCTCTGTTCTGCTGCTCGTCTCGTCGATTCCGGCGGGATGCTTGGGCCGCGCCCGCAGGAGCATGACCTTCAACCCCGCATACGCAAAACCGCCCGGGCGCACTGGCTTCAGTGCACTGCGGGCGGTTTGCTCTCCATGAACCCAGCTTACGCCGGGCGCACTACTTGGAGCGCGCACAGCGGAGTGGCGTTTATGGGCCAACGGTTAGTCGATATCGGCAATCGGCGGGTTGGCGAGCAGATCGCGGGTTTCGTGGTCGCCGGCGGCATCGCTCCAGGCAAGGCTGGCAACCGGGGTGGTGTTGTCTGTGCCGAGGCCGCGTCCGGGCTCGAAGGTGAGGGCGGCCGTGGACGTGCCGTCGGCGGCGGTCCAGCGGAAGGTGATGGACGTGTCGCCATCGACCTCGTAGCTGAACTCGCCATCGAATGCAGGCAGTTCGTTGCGGAACTTGGCCAGGGCGTTCAGGGCCTTGACCACCGGGCGTTCGAGGTTTTCATCGATTTCGGCGGTGGAGTAGTAGTGGCGGTTGATGTCGCGGCCGTTGTTGGTGCGGCGCAGCAGTTCCATGTCGTTGCGGCCGGCGAGCGCGCCCACGTAGTAGACCTGCGGCACGCCCGGCAGGAAGAACTGCACGGCGCGGGCGGCCAAGTAGTGCTGGTCGTTGCAGCCGAGGGCCGAGTAGTACGTGGAGTTGACCTGGTAGAGGTCGAGGTTGGACGCGGCGGCACCGGTGGCGGCCTGGGATTCGCCGTGGGTGTTGGCATGGATGGTGTTGACCAGGTTGTCGACGTCCTCGTCGGGCACGAGGCCCTTGAGGGAGCGGTCGAGCTGGTCGGAGCCGATGTCGATCACGCCGATGCCATCGTGCGTATCGAGCACGGTGACGGCGTTGTTCGGGCGGATCTCGGTCCAGTGGGCCACGGGTTCGACGTGACCGGTGAACAGCGAGTGCAGAAGCAGCGGCGGCAGGGCGAAATCGTAGACGCGGTCCACCTTGGAGGCGATCTCCACCTGCTTCTTGTAATAGCTGTGAACCTCGATGAGGATTTCAAGGCCGCGCTTGACGCCCTCCTCGCGCAGACGGGAGATGAGCTTAAAGGTCTTGGGGGTCATGAAGCAGCTGGTGCCGGCTTCCTTGGCGCCGTAGCCCACGGCGTCGAGACGGATGTAGCGCACGTGGCTGGCGGCCATCTGATCGAAGATGGACATCAGGTATTCCCAGCCCTTGGCGGAATCAGTGTCGATGTCCACCTGCTGCGGGGTGAAGCTGACCCATACCAAACGGGTCTTGCCGCCGAGGTTGTAGTGGGTGAACGGCAGGCCCGGGCGCGGGCGGTAGATGCCGGCCAGGTCTTCTTCGGTAGCGCCGTTCGGGAAGACGGAGCTCATGGTCAGGAACATCGGGTAGTACTCGGAGTTCTCGCCGTTCTTCAGCACGTCCTGGAATTGGGCGGATTCCCAGCTCATGTGGTTGACGATGGCGTCGACCATGATGTCGTGGGTTGTGGAGAGTTCGGCGACGTCATCCCACGAGCCGAGGCGCGGGTCGACCTTGGTGTGGTCGATCGGGTCGAAGCCGGCGTCCGCGCCGTCAAACGGGGTGAAGAACGGCAGGATATGAACGCCGTCATACACGCCGTTGAAGCGGGTGCGCAGGATGTCGGTCATCGAGCTAAGAGTGCCATCGCCGAGACGATCGGCGTATGTGATGAGTTGCACTTTGTTTTTCATGGGACCTCCCTTGGCTCATGGGCGCGGGTGCAATTTGCGTGCGCATCTGCCTGTTTGTTGTTTACGTATTTGCATACTCACGTATGTATCGAACCGGTTCGATATTACCTCGAAAGGGACGTCAATGTCCAGTCGCGCAGTGAAATGCGCGTGTCGAACCGATTAGATGCGGTGTTCTATGCAGCTTAGCCTGTCCGACTCCAATGTGTCCGATTGATAACGCCCGGTTTGTTGCGCATTTTGGTTGAGGCTTGAGTTGAGAGACATGGTCCGTCGTCCGGGTACGATTTCAGTCGCCAAACCAAATCAACCTATTTAGGAAGGCGACGGAACCATGCCGAATCAGATTCTACAGGTCGACGAGAACATGCTCGAGACGAAGCTGGACCGGTTGGTGTCGGAGAAGGTCGAACAGCTGTTGAACGCGATGCTGGACGCGGAGGCCGACGAGATCACGGGCGCGTGCAGGCGTTCGTATACGCTGGAATGCAAGACGAATGCGGCCAGACGCGCGCTCGAGGGCGAGCCCCTCGCCCGCGTGGCGCGCGACGCGGGTTGCACACCGACGAGCGTGTACCAGTGGATGCGCCGCTACCGGAGCGAGGGGATACTGGGACTGATGGACAGGAGAAACGCGCCGATGCCGGCCGAACCGATGCCCGCGGCCGGCGATGACGTGGAGGAGCTGCGCCGGCAGGTGGAGGTCCTGCGGCTGGAGAACGCGGTGATGCGGGAGACGATCGATGTTTTAAAAGCCGACGACCCGCGCCTCGACCCGTCCATGCTGACGAACAGGGAGAGGACGCGGGTCGTCGACGCGATCAGGGGTGAATTCGGCCTGGCGGCCTGTCTGAAGGCCGTGGGGCTGAAACGCAGCACCTACTATTACGAGCGCGGCGCGATCGCCGCGGGCGACAGGTACGCCGTGCTGCGGGCCCGCGTCGCCGGCCTGTTCGAGCAGGGTGGGCGCGCATGGGGATACCGGACCATCCACCGCATGCTGCGCCTTGACGAGTCCGACCCGATCGTCGTCTCGGAGAAGGTCGTCAGGCGGATCATGCGCGAGGGGGCCATGCGGCCCGTGTACCTGAAGCGGCCGAAGCGGTGGAGCTCCTACGCCGGCGAGATCGGCGAGGCCCCGGCGAACCTCGTGGAGCGGGACTTCCACGCCGACGCGCCGAACATGCTGTGGGTCACGGACGTCACCCAGTTCACCATGGACGGGTACAAGTGCTGGCTTTCCCCGGTGGTCGACTGCTTCGACGGGATGGTGGTCTCCTGGACCTTGTCGCGCTCCCCGAACGCCGACATGGCGAACCGGATGCTCCTTGACGCGGTCGCCACGCTCAGGGACGGGGAACATCCAATCATCCATTCCGATTAAGCCGGGTTTGTTGTTAAGCCGGGGAACGGTTCGGGGTCTTGGTGGCTGGCCGTGTCCCATGTGGTTTCCCGGCTTAACGTTCCGGGTTATGTTCGTCTTGTCCCATTTGATTCGAACGAAGGAGTTTGCCATGGGTGAGACGACGGTTGGCCATGTCGCGGGCGAGGTGGTCCGCGCGCTTTACGGGGCCGGTTATATGGAATCCACCATAGGCCAGTACCGCAAGTCCATCAGGGCGTTGGAACGGTACGCCGGAGGCCCGGATGCGGTGTACACGCGTGGGTTGGGCGCGGGGTTCGCCGCGTCGACCTTCAGTGAGCGGACGGGCGGTTTCAGCAGGCAGCGGTGGTTCGATTACGGCAGGCTGGCGCGTTTGTGCGACTCGTATCTGCGGTCCGGTTCGGTGGACCTGGGCAAGTGGCGCAGGAGCAGGCTTGCGGAGCCGGTGGTTCCGGGTTTGGCCGTGGTCATGGAGCGTTGGGAGGCGTATCTCGCCGGTTCGGGACTGGCTTCGGCGACGGTGGGGCATTACCGTCGGATGGCGGGCTTGTTCCTCACGTGGCTGGAATCTCATGGGGTCGTGTCGTTGGACGGTTCGGATGGCTCGCATGTGCTGGGGTTCCTGGCCGGCTGCGTTCACGCTGGTCGGAGTCGTCGATGCGGCACGCCGCGTCGGACCTGCGCCCGTTGTTCAGATGGCTCGGGCGGGATGACCTGGCGGACGCGATCGGCCTGGCCGGCATACGCAGGACCCACGCGATCGCGGGAACGTTGCCCGACGACGAGCACCGCCGCTTGCTGGAGGCGTGCGCCTCGCGGTCGGTGCCGTCGAGGGACGCGGCGATCACCCTGCTGTCGCTGACGTGCGGGCTGAGGGCATGCGATGTGATCGGTCTGAGGATCGCCGACGTGGATTGGGATTCCATGAGCATAGGTCTGGTGCAGCGAAAGACGGGCAATCCGTTGACCGTGCCGATGACGGGACCGCTGGCCGCGAGGCTGGCGTCCTGGCTGTTGGACGAAAGGCCCGCCACCGACGACGACCGTGTGTTCGTGCGGTACAAGGCGCCCCATGTCGCGCTTCGGGGTCATTCATCGGTGTACGAGGCGATCAGCCGTGTCATGCGGCACGCCGGGCTCGGACGCCGGGGCGGTTCCAGGCTGTTGCGGCGCAACGCGGCGACGAGGATGCTGGAGGCGGCCACGCCGTTGCCGACGATCAGCGCGGTGCTTGGCCACGCCGACCCCGATTCCACACGCGTCTACATGGCCACGCACCGCGGGGGAATGCTCGCGTGCGTGCTGCCCGTGCCGGAAGGCGGATCGTCATGAGACCCACGGAACACGGATTCGTCGGCCCGCTCGCCGGCGAATTGGAGGAGTACATCCGCTTCAAGGCGTCCATGGGCAGGCATGGCGCCACCCGCGTCCAGGTCCTGCGCTCGTTCGACCGGCATTGCCTCGAACACGGGGCCGTGCGTCTGGAGCGGGGCGTCGTGGAGCGATGGATCGCCCATAGGATCGACGCGAATCCCGGGGGTTGCCGCTCGTGGTTCTCGTACATCAGGGACTTCGGCAGGTGGATGCGACTGGCCCACGATCCCGACGCGTACGTGCTCTCCGACCAGTGGAAGGCCGGATCCCCGCGTCCGACGCCGTACCTGCTGACGGACCGCGAGGCCGCCCTGTTCCTGCGGGCCGCGGGAACGTTGGAGTCTCCGTCGCCGTGGGCGTGGCAGTCTCGCGCGTTCTTCATGCTCATGGCCTGCTGCGGGCTGCGCACCCGAGAGGTCAGGAGACTCGCCGTCGGGCACGTCGACCACAAGGCCCGTTCCATCGACGTGGTCGATTCCAAGGCCGGTCGCAGCCGCAGGCTGCCCGTGGGCGACGAGGTCGCCGCCGAACTGCTGGAATGCGACCAACGGTCCCGCGAACGCTTCGGAGACGACCGTCCCGCGTTCTTCGTCACCTCCACCGGCAATCCGGTCTCCCCGGGCATGCCCGGCGTGGTGTTCCGCCGCGTCTGGACGCGGGCAGGGCTCGAGTGGCCACAAGCCGGCAAACGGCCCAGGCCCTATGATTTCCGGCACCGGTTCGCGTTCGCGAACATCGAGCGGTGGACTCGCGACGGCGTGGACGTGATGGCGATGCTGCCCTATCTGGCGGCCTACATGGGACACGCCGGCATCGACAGCACCCTCTACTACGTGCACGCCAGCCCCGATTTTCATGGACGGATACGCGGACCTCGTCGCCGACGCCGAACGCGTGGTCCCGGAAACGGAGGAACCATGAGCAAGGCAAGGAAAACGGCCGCCAGCTCCGGTGAACCGGACTTCTGGCGAGTCGCGCGCGACTGGCTGCACCACTGGCTGCCCAAGGTGCGGGGCAGCTCGCCGAAGACCGTCGAGGCGTACCGCATCGGCCTGGAATCCTACGTCCGATGGCTCGAAACCACGGAAGGCACGCAGCGCAGCCACATCGGTTTCGGGCATTTCGACCGGGCGCGCCTGGGCCGGTGGGTCGAATGGATGCGGACCGAGCGCGGGTACTCGGACCGCACCATCATGCTGAGGATGACGACGATGCGCGTGTTCCTCGACCACGCGGGCCTCGAACACCCGGCATTGACCGCGCTGGGCAACGACGCGGCCGGCATACGTGTCAAACCACCCGCGCGCAAACCCGTCGACCACCTCGGGGAGGAGCACACCAAAGCGTTGCTGACCGCATGGGGCACCGGCGACGCCAAATCGCGCAGGAACCGCATGCTCCTGATCCTCATGTACGACACCGCCGCCAGGATCGGCGAACTCGCCGCACTGACCATCGCGGACGTGGGTATGGATAAGCCGGCCAGGGTCACGCTCACCGGCAAACGCGGCAAGAGCCGGGTCGTGCCCCTGGGAGAAAGGACACGAACCCACCTGGCCGCCTACCTCGAGGAATTCCATCCCGGACCGTCCATGCGCGACGGCGACAGGCCGTTGTTCCACTCGACGAGGAACGGCGCCATCCAGCCGCTCTCCGTGGACCGGATCGACGAGATCCTCAAAACCGCGGCGGCCAGAGCACGCCGCGGGACGTGCCCGTCCCTGCCCGAACGCGTCCACTGCCACCTGATCCGCCGGACCCGCGCCATGGACCTCTACCAACAGGGCGTGCCGCTACCGCTCATCATGCAACTGCTCGGCCACGAAAGCATGAGCACAACCAGCGCGTTCTACGCGTTCGCGACCCTCGACATGATGCGCAAAGCCGTCGATGCGGCCAACCCCGGCCCCGACCCCTCCAAGGAGACATGGCTCAGCGAGCAACGACTCCGACAACTACACACCCTCAAATAACCCGGAACGTTAAGCCGGGAAACCACATGGGAC
>OGZD01002081.1_pt1 | contig 13238 bp, 8 predicted proteins | sample 1576701 | NCBI WGS metagenome assembly OGZD01 (sample SAMEA3541487, study PRJEB24748) | human gut metagenome | biome: human gut; feature: human-associated habitat; material: faeces | place: China | collected 2012
TACACTCAGTGCCACCTGAAGACAGCGCGTCTACCATTCCGCCACACTCGCAGACAATCGACTAACTTACACCCGGCTGGGTAATCATGCAATCTTCGGCGTGTCGCATGGGAGGCAGGGATATATCGCTTGTGGGTCTCCTGCGGGCGCCGTGATCTTTGAGGGTGGCGGCACTCCCCTCAGTCACTTCGTGGCAGCACAAGCCGCAACGAAGGAGAAAAACTCACAACCCTGGCCGGCGCTCGCCGTTGCCGTAGAAGTGGGCCAGCGCTTCGTCGCGGAACTCATCAAAGTATCCGCCGTCGATCGAGGCGCGGATGTCGTCTAGCAGCTTCACGAAGAAATGCTCGTTGTGGATCGTGGCCAACGTGAACCCGTTGAACTCGCGGGCGCGCAGCAGGTGGTCGACGTACGCGCGCGAATAATGCTGGCATGTGTAGCAGTCGCATCCCTCCTCCAGCGGCCCGAAATCGAACTTATGCTGGGCACGCTTGATGTTGTACCGGCCGGCGCGCGTGTAAATCGCGCCGTTTCGGGCGCAGCGTGCGGGGGCCACGCAGTCGAAGGTGTCGCCGCCGTTCTCCACGCAAGCGAAAATGTCGTCCACAGAGGCGATACCCAGCACGTGGCGTGGGCGGTTTTCCGGCATCGCGTCGCAGATCCATGCGCAGGTGTCGCCGATGATGCGCTTCTCGATCGCGCCGCCGATGCCCACGCCGTCGAAGTCCAGAGAGGCGATCTGCGAGGCCGCACGTCGGCGCAGATCCTCGTAATTCGCGCCCTGCACCACGCCATACAACGCCTGATACGGCTTCCCGACTCGATCAGCCGTCAGCCGCTGGTGCTCGTCCACGCATCGGCGGGCCCAGCGGAAGGTGCGCTCCACCGAGTCCTCCTGGTAGGAGCGGGTGTTCATCAGCGTGGTGAGTTCGTCGAACGCGAACATGATGTCTGCGCCGATTTTGTGCTGGATGCCCATCGAAATCTCAGCGGAGAAACGATGCGCGTCACCATTCAGAGGCGACTTGAATGTCACGCCGTCCTCGTCCACCCAGGCCATGCGTTCCTTGCCCTTGGCGATGATGTCGTCCGACTTCATGCCGGTCACGTCCATCGCCAGCGTCTTCTTGAAGCCGACGCCCAGCGACATGACCTGGAAACCGCCGGAATCGGTGAACGTGGGCCCATCCCAGTTCATGAAACGCGCCAGGCCGCCGGCCGCGTCCAGCACGTCCTCGCCGGGACGCTCGAATAGGTGGAAAGCGTTGGCCAGCAGGCATTGTGCGCCTAGATCCTTCATCTGCTCGGGCAACACGGCCTTCATCGCGGCTTGCGTGCCCACCGGCACGAAGGCAGGCGTGCGAATATCGCCGTGGGGCGTGTGAATGATGCCGGTGCGACCGTATCGAGCACCGTCGCGCCCAAGTCCGCTGGCCGTGGATGGCAGGCGGGTGATTGTCTCGAAGTGGAAGGCGCTGCGGTCGCCGGGCTGTCCGGGCTGTGCGCCCAACGGATGTTCAAGAAGGCTGATCGTCATATGTTCACTTTAGGCAGAAGGGCCAGAAAAGGGCCGGAAATTGTGAAGAACTCGGTTTCGAGGGGCGGATTTCGCCGTTCCCGAACGTCTACTTCCGCTTCAAGGGGCTCCTGGCCAAGTAGGCCGGCTGCAAAAAATGGCGGAATGGCGTTAAATGAGGGCTCTTGATACTCGGAATTGACCGCGCGAACAGCCCCTTGAAGTGCAAGTAGATGTTCCCGAAACAGGAAATCAGCCCCTCGAAGCCGAGATGCCCATAAGACTCTGCGATGATTACGCATAGACTTTCAATCAACGTTCAGAAAACCTCCAGATTAACTGCCTTTACTACTGAGGTAGCACACGAGAAGCGGCAAGGAGCAAGCGCCCAAATAGCCGCCGAACAGACGTGATAGGAATTTAGGAAAAGGAGCAGCAATGGCTGACGAATTCAACCCGCAGGGCGTCGACCAGACCCCGCAGAATAACGAAAACCCCAATAATACTGCCGATACCGGCAACATCGAGCCGAAGAACCCATTTGTAGGCGGCGCCTCGGTTGATGCCGGCAACGCCAGCGATTCCAGCGAGCAGCAAGCCCCGGTTCCCCCGGCCGCCCCCGCTGCCGATCAGCGGCCTACGCAAGCCGTTACCGACACCGCCGCCACCGAGCCCATCCCGGACTACGCCTCCGCCAAGGGCGAGAGCACGGTGGTCTCCTCCTCGCCGGCTTCTCCGGCAGCGCCGGCCGCAGACCAGACCTCGGCCACAACTCCGCTGTACCGCCCGGCCCCGGAATACGGCGCTTATGGGCCGACCCCGACTCAGGCACAGGGCCAGCAGGGCGGCCAGGCCGGCAACAATGCCCAGCCCACGCAGCAATTCCCGTTCGGCCAGCCTGCACAGCAAACCCCACAGGGCCAGCAGGGCAACCGCAACCCCTACTACACCAATAACCCGCAGCCGCAGGGTAACGGCAATCCGTTCAATCCGCCCACGCAGCCGCAGCAGAACAACGGCAACCCGTTTGCCAGCCAGTCCGGTCAGAATGGCCAGAATGGCCAGCAGCCCCAGCAGGGCGGTCTGTTCGGTTTCGGCGTTCCCGGTACCGGTACGCCGAACGGTCAAGGTCCGACCCAGCCGGGACAGCCCGGTCAGCCCGGTCAGCCCGGCCCCGCCAAGCAGGGCATGTCCAAGACGGCGAGCAACATCCTCATCGCCGTGGTCGCCGCCGTTCTGGCTGCGGCCCTCTGCCTGGGCCTCGGCTACGGTGCCCTCACCAGCGGCCTGATCACCTTGCCGACCAGCAACTCGCTTACCAACGTCAGCTCGAATAAGTCCGGCTCCGGGTCCGCCACCGCCAAGAGCGGCGAAGCCCCCGACTGGCAGACTGTCGCCAGCGATGTCTCCGGCTCCGTGGTCTCCATCCAGACCGCGTTGAGCAACGGCACCGCCAAGGGCTCCGGTGCCATCATCGACACCGAAGGCCACATCATCACCAACAACCACGTGATCTCCGGTGCCCAGCAGATTCAGGTGACGCTTGCCAACGGCAACATGTATTCCGCCACGCTCGTCGGCACTGACGCCACCACCGATCTTGCGGTCATCAAGCTCGACAACCCGCCGAGCGACCTCAAGGCCGTGGAATTCGCCGATTCCGACAAGCTCGCCGTCGGCGAGAACGTGATGGCCATCGGCAACCCGCTCGGCTACGACGACACCGCCACCACCGGTATCGTCTCCGCCCTGAACCGCCCGGTGACCGTGACCGACGACAACAACAACGAGATCGTCACCAACGCCGTCCAGATCGACGCGGCCATCAACCCCGGCAACTCCGGCGGCCCGACCTTCAACGCGGCCGGCCAGGTGATCGGCATCAACTCCTCGATCGCCTCCACCGCCACCTCCTCCGACTCCGCCGGCTCCATCGGCATCGGCTTCGCCATCCCGTCCAACCTCGTCAAGCGTGTGGCCGACGAAATCATCAAGGACGGCAAGGTCAAGCACGTTGCCCTCGGCGTGGTCATCAAGTCCGACACGGTTGAAGCCGACGGCGTGACCCGCGGCGGCGCGACCATCACCAAGTCCAGCGCCACCGGCAGCGCGGTCGTCTCCGGCGGCCCGGCCGACAAGGCCGGCCTTAAGGAGGGCGACACCATCGTGGCCTTCAACGGCAACGCCGTGAACAACAACTACTCGCTGCTTGGTTACGTTCGTGCCGCGGCTTTGGGAGACAAGGTGACGCTGACCATCGTGCGCGACGGCAAGACCATGAATGTGGACGTGACGCTCGATCAGGAGGAGTCGTCGGTGAACGGTTCGTCCGGCTCCGATTCCAACGGCAACAGCCAGAATAACCAGAACAACCAGAACGGCAATGGCCAGAACGGTTACGGTAATGGCAATGGCAACAGCGATGGCGGCACCGGTGACGGCGGCGGCTTCTCCGACCCGTTCGGCCTGTGGTAAAGCCGACTCGACAACGTCACACGGTGTTGAGTGGTAACCGCTGAACACCGTGTCGGACAAGCAAAGGCCCGTGACAGTGAGCAAACTCCTGCCACGGGCCTTTCGTATGCGCGATTGTGCCCCGCGCCCATGCCGCCAACGCAGTTTCGATATCCGGCATGTCGCGCAACGCTCGTTGATAGGGTAGGCCAAGCACTGAGTTCGGGCGACGTCCTGAACACAGCGCATAATTCAATACAAAACTGAATACATTTCTTTACGCCGTGTATCGGAAGGTTGCGCGGGAGCCGAGCAAAGCGAAGCCCCAGGCAAAGCCGCCGGTGGGTTAACAAGGCGTGACCGTAGCGCCGATTGCGCGGGCCACGCTTGCCGTACCGCAATCGACTCCGTATACGAGCGTAAGGAGTAATGATGAGCAGACTCATCAGATTCTTCACCAAAATTCTCGACATCTGCAAGCTTGTGCCGATGCTTCCGGTCGTCGTCATCGCCGCAATTCCGTTGGCTTTACTAGGCGATTGGCGTCCGTGGGGCAATGCGATGGCGATTCCGGTACTCGGCAATCCGGGTTTCGGCCAGTGGCTGGTTATCGCACTGGTGCTGGTTATTGTGATTGACACTGTGCGCGGCATGATTGACGATTTGCGTCATGGGCAGGTTGGAGTCGATGTGCTGGCCGTGGTCGCGATCCTCTCCACCGTGGCCGTCGCCGAATACTGGGCAAGTTGGGCGGTGACGCTGATGATCACGTCCGGCGAGGCCATTGAGGAATACGCTCAAGCCAAGGCCGAGCGCAGTCTGACCGCGCTGATGGAGGCCGCGCCGCAAACCGCGCACGTCGTCAACCTGCCTGGCGTGGGGCGTGGGTTTGCTGCCGATAAGGGCGATTCGTCCGATGGCTTCCGGCGCGTGGGCTCGGCATCGGCTGCCGCCGCCGCGCACCGCTTTGACACGGTGCCGGTCGAGCAGGTGCAGCTGGGCGACGTACTCATGGTGTTGCCGGGCGAAACTGTGCCGGTTGACGGCGAGCTGCTGTCCGGCACGGCCACGCTCGACCTGAGCAATATCAACGGTGAGCCGGTGCCGCGTGAAGTGTTCGCCGGCGCCCGCGTGATGTCCGGCGCGGTGAACGGCTCGACTGCATTGACCATGCGTGCCACCCAGGTGGCCGCCGATTCGCAGTACCAGCGCATCCTCGAGCTCGTGGCCTCCGCGCAGGAGTCGCGCCCGGCCGTGGTAAAAACCGCCGACCGCTTGGCTGTGCCCTTTACCGTGCTCTCGCTGGTGATTGCCGGCGTCGCATGGGCGGTGTCCGGGGTGCCGACGCGATTCGCCCAGGTGCTGGTGCTGGCCACGCCCTGCCCGCTGCTCATCGCCGCACCGGTGGCATACATCGCCGGAACCGGACGCCTCGCCGCAGCCGGCGTGCTTATCAAAGCGCAGGACGTGCTGGAAAACCTTGGCCGCGTCACGCAGGTGTTCTTCGACAAAACCGGTACGCTCACCGTCAAGCAGCCGCAGGTGGTGCGCGTCGAGATGTTGCCCGGCGCTGCAACCCGTCTCAACGAAGACCATGTGCTGATGATGGCCGGCGCGGTGGAAAGCTACTCGGTGCACATCCTGTCCAAAGGCATTGCCAAGGCCGGCGCGGAGGCGCTGGCCCGACTGCGCCAGCGGTTCGAGGATGGCCAGCGCCTGTGCCCAGAGCCGGAGGCCAGCTGGCCTGGCCATGGCCGGGAGTATCCGGTCGTCAAGAACATCAATGAAGACGCCGGCAAGGGCGTTTCCGGCGAGGTGAACGGACACGCGGTGCGCGTTGGCCGGCTGTCTTTCGCGGCCGCCGGGGAGGATGGATTCTTGGCGGTCGGCGAGGCTGTTCCCAGTCGGTCTGAGGATGACCTGCGCACTCGCTTTGGCCTGCTGCAGCCGGATGAGATGGCGTCCTACGTGTCCGTTGACGGCCGGCTGATCGCGCGCATTGTGCTGCGCGATGTGCCGCGCGCCAACGCCAAGGCAGCGCTCGCCAAACTGCATGAGTTGGGCGTCACCAAGCTCGCCATGCTTACCGGTGACAAGCGGGCTTCCGCCAATATCATTGCCAGCGAAGTCGGCATTGACGAGGTTCACGCCGAACTGTTCCCGGAGGATAAGGTAGCCGCAGTCAAGGCCGCTACAGGAGCCGGCAAAACCGTCACGATGATGGTCGGTGATGGTGTGAACGATGCCCCGGTGCTCGCCGTCGCCGATATCGGTGTGGCCATGACCGACGGCACATCCACCGCCGCTTCCGAAAGCGCTCAGGTGGTCATTATGAATGACAATATCGCCGCCGTGCCGCGCGCCATCGCCATTGCACGCCGCACCAAGCGCGTGATGCTTCAAGCCGTAATCGCGGGCCTTGTGCTTGCCACCATCGGCATGATTGCCGCCGCGTTCGATCTCATTCCGGTCGTCGTCGGCGCATTCCTCCAGGAGGCCATCGACGTGGTGAGCATCCTCTGGGCCCTCACTGCCCTAATTGATCGGGACTGATTAAGAATATGAGGCTTCTGCTGTTTTTGTAGGTCAGTTGACTGACCGGGATGGTCGTATGTCGAGTCCACCGCATCGAAACATAATCGGGGCGATACGGTTGGTGACGTGGCGGAAACGGAAATCCCACCCACGAAAGCAGCAATAGCATCGGAGTTATTCATTAGGTCGATTTGACGTTTATTAGGTCGGTCCTTGGTCGGAGCGGCCCTTGAAACCCCGCCGTTCCAAGGGATGGCTTCAGCACCCTCCGACCTAATGGACGAAGAAATGACCTAATGAATGCAATCGAGGTCGTAAAGAGCCGTTGGAGGTGACGTCTTTAATGCCTCAAGGGATTCACTGATTGCACAGAATTCCTACTGCTCTGCGGCGGCTCTTTACCGTCGGCCTTCCAGCCAATCGAGGGCGGAAGTGACGCGGATTCCTTGTGAGACGTAACTTTGCTCAACCCGACTGGTTACGTACTGTTGCTCACACGGTATGCCGAGAACATTGCCAATTAAAGTAAGGTGCCGGGCGAACCGGTCATGGTAGGTTTGCCCGGATTTGATTTCGATCATCAGGCGATGATTCGGATCGGTGAAATCCAACAAATCCACCTCGACCTTGCTGGCATCGCGGTAGAAGAATAATTGTGGCTCCTGATTGGCGTTCAAATGCTGTTTCATGGTTTCCGCAATGATGAGGTTTTCAAATATATCGCCGAACTTGGGGTGCGCAACCAGTGCTTCGACCGTCCGAATGCCCAAGAGATGGTACAGCAAGCCAGTGTCATAAAAATAGAGTTTCGGCGTTTTGACCACCTGTTTGCGTGCGTTCGTGTAGAACGGCATGAGATGGAATGCGATGTAACTTGATTCCAGAATCGACATCCATGCCTTTACGGTTCGCGGACTTACACCAAGTTCATTGGCGATGTTGGTGTAGTTTATGAGTGCTCCGGAACTGAGTGCGCAAAGAGTCAAGAATCGGCGGAAGTCAGCCAAATTGCGTACATCAAGATATTCGGAAACATCACGTTCGATATAAGTGTCGATGTAGTTCGAGAAGAACAGATTGAGCGGCATTCTCGTGTCGTAAATGCGTGGATAACCGCCTTGCAGCATAAACGTATCCGGAGTAAGGGCCTGATTCGCCTTGCATGCTTCTTGGAATGAGAACGGCAATAACTTGACCATTAGGAAAACCCATAATCTGACATTAGCAGTGCTCGTAGGTTTCCCAAACGCACAAACTATGGCCTAATACACAGAATTCCCACCACCCTCCCTCTGTTGCAACGGAAGGCTTTGCGTTAGGCTAGAGCGCGTGACTGAATCTGTGAATACTGAACTCCGCATTGCTGTAATCGGCGCTGGCCCGGCCGGCGTCTACTCATCCGATATCTTCCTGCGCCAGCTCAAGAAGCTGGGCGAAGAACTTGGCCTCGGCACCGAAGCGCGCATCGACCTGTTCGAGAAGCTGCCGGTGCCGTTCGGCCTGGTGCGTTACGGTGTGGCCCCGGACCACCCGTCCATCAAGTTCATCGCCTCCGCGCTTGAGAAGACGCTCGACAACCCGAACATCCACCTCTACTGCGACGTGGAATTCGGCAAGGACGTGACTCTTGACGACCTGTTGGCCCGTTACGACGCCGTGCTGTTCGCCACCGGCGCGGTCAAGGACAAGCCGCTGAACCTGCCCGGTGCCGACCTTGAAGGCGTGTACGGCGCCGCCAAGTTCGTCGAATGGTATGACGGCTACCCCACCGGTGCCCGCGAATGGCCGCTTACGGCCGAGAACGTCGCCGTAATCGGCGGCGGCAACGTGGCCATGGACGTGGCCCGCGAACTCATGCGCAACGCCGACGACCTCAAGGTCAAGACCGACATTCCGGACAACGTGTACGAGGGCATCGGCCAGAACAAGGCCAAGGTGCTCCACCTGTTCATCCGCCGTGGCGTGGCCCAGGCCAAGTTCAGCGTGCAGGAACTGCGCGAGATGGAGAAGCTGCCCGGCGTGCAGCTCATCATCAACGAGGACGACTTCGATCTGGACGACGAGACCATCGAGGTGGCCGGCAAGGACAAGCTCACTCGTCAGATGGTCGAAGAGCTGTTCGCCATCCGCGAGATGGCCGAAGACATGGAGGATGACGGCGACGTCGACTTCGAAGGCAACCCGGCCGACCGCAAGTACTACGTGCACTTCAACTCCGCCCCCACCGAGATCCTCGGCGAGGACGGCAAGGTCAAGGCCATTCGCGTGGAGCGCACCGAAACCGGTGCCGACGGCAAGATGCACCGCACCGGTGAGTTCACCGACTACCCGGTCGAGGCCGTCTACCACGCCATCGGCTACAAGCCCGCCGAAGCCCCCGGCATCACCTACGACGAGCACGGCGCTCACCTGGCCAACGCCAACGGCGACGGCCGCATCACCACCGAGGCCGACGGCGGCGAAGTGCGCGACCGCCTGTACGCCACCGGTTGGGCCAAGCGCGGACCGGTGGGTCTGATTGGCTCCACCAAGTCCGATGCGCTCGCCATCGTGACCAACATGCTCGAGGATCTGGCCAAGGCCGCTGAAGGTGGCCGCGTGGCAGCCGACCGCGCCCCCGAATCCATCGATCGACTGCTGGCCGAGCGCGGCATTCGCCCGATCGACTTCGCCGGCTGGAAGAAGGTCGACGCCTTCGAGCGCGCCGAGGGCGCCAAGGAAGGTCGCGAGCACAAGAAGGTCATCGAGCCCGACCAGATGCGTGAGCTCGCCCTGGCCTGACGTTCGCCCACGCCCGTCCGGTATTCGTCCACCCGGCCGCGCCCCGTGCGGACGCGGCCGGGCTCGGGGCCGGACGGGCCGGGCGAATATGGGACATTGCGCGTGGCGCATATCCAGCAATCATTCAGCCTGCGATTTTAGTGTGTGCATTATGGATGCCAAAGTACGGGTGCACGGCCATTTCAACGGCCTGAAAACAACGCTGCTGTTTGCCCTGATGTGGGCCATCATCATGCTGATTTGGTGGGCCACGGGCGGCAGTCGGCAAACCCTGAGCATCTATATCGTCATCGGCCTGATTACCACGTTCGGCACCTACTGGTTCTCCGACAAACTCGCCATCGCCTCCATGGGCGCGCGGGAAGTCAGCGAGCAGGAAGCCCCGGAGATCTACCAGATTGTGCGTGAACTGAGCGCCAAGGCCGGCAAGCCGATGCCTCGCATCTACATCGCCCCCACCATGAGCCCGAACGCCTTCGCCACCGGGCGCAACGAACGGCACGCGGCCGTCTGCTGTACCCAAGGCATCCTGCAGATTCTCAACGCCCGTGAACTGCGTGGTGTGCTGGGCCACGAACTTATGCACGTGTACAACCACGACATCCTGACTTCCGCCATCGCCTCTGCCATGGCCACCGTCATCTCCTACCTAGGCTATTCGCTGATGTATTTCGGCGGCGGTTCGCGAGACGACCGCGATAGTTCCGGTGGCCTCGGCCTGATCGGCGCATTGCTGAGCGTGATTCTCGCGCCGATTGCCGCGTCTTTGATCCAGATGGCCATCTCCCGCACCCGCGAATACGACGCCGATGAAGACGGCAGCTTGCTCACCGGCGATCCCGAGGCCCTGGCTTCCGCGCTGAACAAGATTTCCTACGGCGCACAGACCGCGCCGATGCGCAAAACCGCCGGCACCCAGTCCGTCTCCGCAATGATGATCGCCAACCCGTTCTCCGCGGTCGGTTTCTCGCGCTTGTTCTCCACGCACCCGCCGACCGATGAGCGCATAGCGCGTCTCATGCAGATGGCCAACGAAATGAACGGCACGCCGATCGCTCCGCCCACCTACTCCACGCGCGTCGGCAGGTGACGTGCTAGGATAACTATTCGTGCCTCGTTTGGCTGAGCATGCTCGTCACGTGAGGTGCAGCAGCCGTAAGGCATGCGGACATAGTTCATCGGTAGAATGAAAGCTTCCCAAGCTTTAGAGGCGGGTTCGACTCCCGTTGTCCGCTCCATTGATTTTCAATGATTTTCATTATTTCCGGGAAAGTGTCGCGCACGATCGCAAAACTACGCGCTATTTGAGCGCTTTGCCCGCGGAACCCAGCTGCCGGCAAGCCTCGACCACGCGGGCGGACATGGAATCCTCAGCCTTACGGCCCCAAGAACGCGGATCGTAGAACTTCTTCTCGCCCACTTCGCCGTCGATCTTCAGCACCTTGTCGTAGTTCTCGAACACGTGGTCGGCGATTGGACGGGTGAAGGCGTACTGGGTATCGGTGTCGATGTTCATCTTGATCACGCCGTAGCTTACAGCTTCGGCGATTTCTTCCGGGCGTGAACCGGAGCCGCCGTGGAACACCAGCTCAAACGGCTTGCCGTTGGGGAAATCGACTATGCCGGCCGCGCTAGGCAACTCGCCTTCGGCCACCGCGCGCGCCACACGCGCCTGAATGTCGCCGAGTAGCGACGGACGCAGCTTGACCACGCCGGGCTTGTAGGCACCATGCACATTGCCGAATGTGAAAGCGGCCATGTACCGGCCACGTTCGCCCAAACCCAGTCGGCGGGCGACTTCGAGGCCATCTTCCGGAGTGGAATACAGCTTTTCATTGATTTCGGCGGAGTGACCGTCTTCCTCACCGCCGACCGCGCCGATTTCGATTTCGAGCACGGTGTGCGCCTTCTGCGACTTGTCGAGCAGTTCCTCGGCGATGTCCAGATTTTCCTTGAGCGGCACGGTGGAGCCATCCCACATATGCGACTGGAATGTAGGCTCCTGGCCTCGTGCCACCTGATCGGCCTCATGCGCGAGCAGAGGACGCACCCACTCATCCAGATACTGCTTGGCGCAGTGATCGGTGTGCAGAGCGATGGTGATGTTCGGGTATTTCGCAGCCACTTCATGTGCGAAAGCCGCCAGCGCCAGCGAGCCGGTAACGCGATCATTGACCCCCCTGCCGGAGACGTAGGCCGCGCCTCCCACGGAAATCTGGATGATGCCGTCGGACTCGGCGTCTGCGAAGCCCTTCAACGCAGCATTCAGTGTCTGTGAGCTGGTTACGTTGATGGCTGGATAGGCGTAACCGCCTCGGCGGGCGGCCTCGAGCATTTCGGCATAGCGTTCCGGTGTTGCGATCGTCATGGCTTCATTATCGCGCGAGGCATGCCCTCTAGGCTCCGTTCTTCAACCTGTGCGCTGTGCGATTGGTCACAGCATCGCCTCGTACGAGTAGAAATTCGTCACCCATTCCGGGTTGTCGCACCTCCAGCCTCGCCCTGCGTGAGACGAAACTTCGCAGGGTAGAGGGTGTACGGTAGTCTGTTTCCGGCGGAATCGTGCGAATGCGGAGGTGCATCATGCCTGGAATTGTTCTTATTGGTGCTCAGTGGGGCGACGAGGGTAAAGGCAAGGCTACCGATTTGATCGGCACCAAGGTCGATTACGTCGCGCGCTTCAACGGCGGCAACAACGCGGGCCATAGCGTGGTGGTCGGCGATGAGTCGTACGCCCTGCACCTGCTGCCTTCCGGTATTATCAACCCGAACCTGACCCCGGTGATCGGCAACGGTCGTGGACCCGGAAGTGCTCTTCGAGGAGATTGACGGCCTGGAATCCCGCGGCATCGATTGCTCCCACCTCAAGGTGAGCGAGGCCGCACACATCATCGCGCCCTACCACCGCACACTCGACAAGGTGACCGAACGCTTCCTTGGCAAGCACAAGATCGGCACCACCGGCCGTGGCATCGGCCCGGCCTACGCGGACAAGATCAACCGTGTCGGCATCCGCGTGCATGACCTGTTCAACGCCGACCATCTGCACGACAAGGTGGAGGCCAGCCTACACCAGAAGAACCAGATGCTGGTCAAGCTCTACAACCGTCGTCCGATTGACGTGGACCAGACCACCGAGGAGCTGCTGAAGCTCGGCGAACGCCTCAAGCCGTACGTGGCCAACACCGGCCTGATTCTCAACAAGGCGCTTGACGAAGGCAAGACCGTACTGTTCGAAGGCGCTCAGGCCACCATGCTTGACGTGGACCACGGCACCTACCCGTTCGTCACCTCTTCCAACCCGACCGCCGGCGGCGCCTGCACCGGCACCGGCGTGGGCCCCACCAGGATCACCCGCGTAGTCGGCGTCTCCAAGGCCTACGTCACTCGCGTGGGCGAAGGCCCATTCCCCACCGAACTGCTGGACGAGTCCGGCGAATGGCTGCGTCAGCAGGGCCACGAATTCGGCGTGACCACCGGCCGCCCGCGTCGCTGTGGCTGGTTCGATGCAGTCGTCAACCGGTACGCCTCCCAGGTCAACGGCCTGACCGACATCGTGCTCACCAAGCTCGACGTGCTCGCCGGCCTGAAGGAGATTCCGATCTGCGTGGCTTACGACGTGGACGGCGAACGTCACGACGATATGCCGACTGATCAGGCCGCTTTCGCCGCAGCCAAGCCGATTTACGAGACCATGCCCGGCTGGGATGAAGACATCTCCAACTGCCACTCCTTCGACGAGCTGCCTGCCACCTGCCAGGCCTACGTCAAGCGTTTGGAAGAGCTGAGCGGCTGCCGTATCTCCGCGATCGGCACCGGTCCGCAGCGCGATCATGTCATCCAGATCAATTCGCTGGTCGACTGACCGTCTGCAACGAATTTCCCGGCTTGACTGGTAACGACGCGGCACATGATATCCGCCGGCTGATTCCGCGATTCGACCACTTGAAGT